>Ga0194035_1000094_pt1 | contig 51730 bp, 54 predicted proteins | sample JunL2320m_MetaG_FD_148680 | JGI IMG/M metagenome (GOLD analysis project Ga0194035, IMG submission 148680) | Anoxic zone freshwater microbial communities from boreal shield lake in IISD Experimental Lakes Area, Ontario, Canada - Jun2016-L239-20m | ecosystem: Environmental > Aquatic > Freshwater >...
GGATAGATGACATTAAATAAGATCTGTACTAATTGATATTTTTTTTCCAAAAAACATCTTTAACTTTTTTATGTTTATTGATTACCCTCGCAAGGACGAATAGTAGATCCGAGAGTCGATTAATGTATTGAAGAGAAAATGGATTGATACTATCTTCAGCGTTAAGCTTAAATATAGCTTGCTCAGCTCTTCTGCAGATCGTTCGTGCCATATGACAAAAAGCTGCAGGCCTTGATCCGCCCGGAAGAATGAATTCTTTCAAAGGGGGTAAATTTTTATTGTACAGCGTAATAATTTCTTCTAATTCAAGCACATCTTTTTTTTGAATAATTTTATGCCCAGGCATTGAGATTTCACCGCCTAGATTAAATAAATGATGCTGAATAACAGTAAGGATTTTATTGATTTTAGGTGGCAAGCTTTCTGTAAGCATGAGCCCAATCATTGAATTAAGTTCATCAATTGCACCCATGGCTATGATTCGGCCACTAAATTTTTTAGTTCTAGAACCATCTCCAAGGCCTGTAGATCCTTTGTCGCCAGTTTTGGTAAATATTTTTGATAAACGGTAACCCATGATTTTCCTTTTCTAATCCATTGTACATTAAGCTTGCTATCATCTATATTTAGATTTAGATAAAACTTAAATTAAACTCATGACCCCATCTCAAAATTATTCTATTGGCGTGATTGATTCCGGTGTGGGCGGCATTTCAGTACTGAAATGTATTCGAGATTATTTGCCACATGAGAATTTAATATATGTAGCAGATTCTAAATTTGCACCCTATGGCGAAAAAACATCTGAAGAAATTACGCGTCGCGTATTAACTGTTTTTGAATTCTTAGATATGCATAAACTCAAATCAGTTGTGGTAGCTTGCAATACTGCTACCGCAGCTTCAATCCAAATACTCAGACACCAATTTAATTACCCAATTATAGGAATGGAGCCGGCAGTCAAACCAGCTTCGATGCTATCTAAAAATAAGGTGGTTGGTGTGTTAGCAACATCAGGTACTTTATTAAGCGCTAAATTCTCAGCTCTATTAGAGCATCATGGCAGCGACATTCATTTTATTACTCAGCCATGTTCTGGGTTGGTAGAACTTGTTGAGCAAGGTGATTTTAAGAGCCCAGATCTAATGGCTCTTTTAAAGCAATATATTGATCCTCTTTTAAAAGAAAATATTGATACACTTGTATTGGGATGTACTCATTATTCTTTCCTTAAGCCTATTATTCAAGTAATGATGCCAAGCCATATTGAAATTGTAGATACGGGCGATGCGGTAGCTAAACATTTGAAACATATTTTAGTGGAAAAAAAATTACTTAATCTTAGTCATACAGCAGGAAAGTTAGATTTCTGGACTAATAGCCTTGATCCAAATGCTGCAAGTGTTATTGAAAAACTATGGGGTATGGATTCAAATACTTTTAGTTATAAAGGTCTATGGAGTTAATTTATTTTAGTTGATATGTTGCACCACAATAAGGGCACGATACAGTGCCCGTTTTTGTAATATCTAAAAATACTCTTGGGTGAGATGAGAATAAATTTTCTTTTTGTGGGGGACAAAATAGTGGAAGATTTTTTTTATCTACAGCGATAATTTTTTGATTCATATTTAAACGTAGGTTAGCCAATCTGCATATTTATTCGATTTGCCAGAAACAGCATCAAAATAGATACTTTGTAACTCCTTAGTTACTTCTCCCCGATGTCCTGAACCAATAACTCTTCTATCTAGTTCTTTAATTGGCGTTACTTCAGCAGCTGTACCTGTGAAGAAAGCCTCATCTGCAGTATAAACTTCATCACGTGTAATTCTTTTTTCTATCACTGGGATTTTTAAGTCGCTGGCGATTTGAATAATAGTATCTCGAGTAATGCCTTCTAGTGCACTCGTGAGATCAGGTGTAATCAGTTTATTATGTTTTACGATAAATATATTTTCACCAGAACCTTCAGTTACAAAACCATTGACATCGAGTAATAGTGCCTCATCATAACCATCTTGAATCGCTTCTTGATGCGCGAGGATAGAGTTCATATAGTTTCCATTAGCCTTAGCTTTGCACATGGTCACATTTACGTGATGCCTAGAGAAAGAAGAAGTTTTAACGCGAATTCCATTTTCGAGCGCTTCTTTTCCCATGTATGCACCCCATTCCCATGCGGCCACAATTACATGAGTAGATAAAGCTTTTGCTGAGATACCCATAGCTTCAGCGCCATAAAAGGCCATAGGCCTTATATATGCAGATTCTAATTTATTTTCTTTTACGGCCTTTTTATGAGCCTCCATAATGACATTTTTGTCATAAGGCATTTTCATACCAAGAATATGTGCAGAATTAAAGAATCGATCCGTATGTTCTTTAAGTCTAAAAATAGCAGTAGCTTCACTTGTTTTATAGGCCCTGACTCCTTCAAATACGCCCATACCGTAATGAAGCGTATGCGTGAGCACATGGGTTTTAGCTTCACGCCAAGGCGTCATTACGTTATCAAACCAAATGTATCCGTCACGGTTTTCCATTGATGTTGGGATTGCCATAGTTTTCCTTAAATTGGTAATGCTTTGTTAGGGTTCTATCAGGCTTATTGCCATTTATTAACATGATAAAATGAATCGCTTTTATTGAGAAATATATTATGAAAAAAATCTTATTTTTATTGTCAGTCTTAATTTGTCTTGTGGCGTGTCAAAAACCTCAAGAGCAAAGCTTTATAGGCACAGACATTGGCTCCGTTTCTATGAATACCACGTTTAAGTTACACGATTTTAATGGACACATAAGAACATTGGAAGATTTTAAAGGAAAAGTTGTTGTTCTTTTTTTTGGATTTACGCATTGTCCAGATATATGCCCTACCACTATGATTGATCTTAAAAAAACTATGGCTTTACTAAAAGACAAAGCTTCGGCTGTGCAGGTTGTTTTTATTACTTTAGACCCTGCTCGCGATACTGAGGCTGTATTGAAGAAATTTATCCCAGCATTCAATGATTCTTTTATAGGACTTACTGGCTCAGAAGCTGATATTGATAAAGTAGCAAGCCAGTTTAAGATTTTTCATAAGAAAGTGAATGATGGAAGCAAAGCTGGATATACGATTGATCATAGTGCCGGCCTTTATATTATTAATAAAGACGGAAAAGTTAAACTTCACATGAGCAACGAACAAAAGCCTGAAGAAATAGCGAGCGACCTCGCAAAACTTATTTAGCCAACAAGGTATAAGTCGCTAGAAAGCGTTTTGAGTTCTTTTTCTGACGAGCGATATTCAGGTAGTACTTTTTCAACTTCTTCCCAGAAGCGATTCGAATGGTTCATTTCTTTGAGATGAGCTAATTCATGGCAAATTACATAATTGATAATATGTGGCGGTGCCTGGATGAGCCTCCAGTTCAGTCTAATTTCTCTTTTTGTATTACAGCTTCCCCATCGAGATTTTGCGTTTGATAGATAAACCTCAGAAGGATGTACGTTTAGTTTGACACTAAATACTTCCACTCTTCGAATAAAATCTTTCAATGCTTTTTCTTTGAGCCATTTTGAAACAAGCTTCGCAGAGTGGATTGGATCATGAATACGATTTGTATCAACATGCAATACGTCCTTATCCTGAAGGACTGAATTTGTTTTGCTGACCTTAAGACTTAAGATAACTTTATTACCTAAAATATGAATTAACTCACCCGTCTTCCAACTAATTTTCTTTTTTTGTTTTAGTTGATGGGAGAGTTTTTCTTGGATCCAATCCAGTTTTGGCTTAATAAGTTCTTCAATGCGCGATCTTGGAATGAGAATGGGTGCATGAATGACAAGACCTTCATGATCCACTTTTAAGCCAATAGTTCTTCGATTTCTTCGTTTCAAGAGGTATTTGATCTTTTTGCCACTAGGTAAAAATAGTTCAAGGTTGGTAGGTTTTAAATTAATCATTTAAAAGTAAAACCTCCTTCTCAATCCAATCTTCAGTCAGTTTAATAATTTGATTGGGCGCTTTGCCTTTAACATCGATGGGCTTACCGATGCTGACTTGGATAGTCCCAGCTTTTTTAAGGATTGAATTTTTTGGCCAAAATAGACCTGCGTTATGTGCAACAGGAATGACTTGCGTATTTGTTTTGGAAGCAACCCAAGCACCACCAATATGATATTTACCTTTTTGTCCCGGAGGGGTGCGAGTGCCCTCAGGAAACATTACAATCCAAAAGCCCTTTTTAAGTCGATCAAGACCTTGGATAAGAATTTGTTCTAGGGATTTGCGTCCAGCTTTTCGGTTAATGGCGATCGGGGATGTCATAGCGAGACCCCATCCAAAAAAAGGAACCCATAACAGTTCTTTTTTTAGAACCCAAACTTGCGGAGGAAAAATTTTTTGAAAAGCAAGTGTTTCCCAAGCTGATTGATGTTTGGAAAGTACAATTGATGCTGTAGAACCTATGTTTTGCTCCCCTTTGACAACAAAATTTAGATTACAGGAAATTCGAAGCCAATATAACATTGTTTTTGCCCAAATTGAAATAAATTTATATCTGGCAATCGGCGGGAAGGGAAATGTGAGAAGGGATGCCAAGGTAAATGGAATTGTAAAAATCCACATACCGATTAGAAAAATAATGGATCGCAAATAAAGCATTATTTTTTGATTAAATATACTCCGTAATAATTCTTTGTGTTGCCTCAGCAAGATTCTCACAGATCCAAGTATTTTTGGGTAGCCCACCCTTTGCAAGTGTTTCTTCGCCTTTACCAGTTTTGACAAGTATAGGTTGCGCACCCACTGAATCAAAAGCCTCTAAGTCTCTTAGTGAGTCACCAATTGCCGGTACTTTATCTAAACTCACAGAAAAGCGATGAGCAATTTCTTTTAACATACCGGGTTTGGGTTTGCGGCAGTCACAATTCTCTTCTGCTCTATGCGGGCAAAAGAAAATAGCATCGATATGACCGCCTTGTTGGGAGAGCAGTTTAAACATTTTTTCATGGATAAGATTGAGGGTTGATACGTCGATGAGACCGCGACTAATGCCTGACTGATTGGTGGCTATTACAACTTTAAAACCAGACTGGTTTAAAAGTGCAATAGATTCTAAACTGTCTTGAATAGGAATCCATTCGTTAGGCGTCTTTATAAAATTGACGCTATCTTCGTTAATAACGCCATCTCTATCTAAAATGACTAATTTCATAAATTTAAGAGGAGAGTTGAGATAAATCAGCAACCAAATTCATTGCTGCATGAAGTTTTTCAAGAAGTGCCAGTCGATTCATTTTGAGTGATTCATCTTCTGCATTTACCATCACGTCATTAAAGAATTGATCGATCGGGCTTTTAAGTTTACAAAGTAATTTAAGTGAGCCTGCATAATCTTTTTCCTGATATTGTTTTCTGGCTTCAGCGTCCACTGCATCTAATGTTTTATGAAGATTAATTTCAGCCTCATCTTTAAGAAGAGAGCGGTCAATTCTTAAAGTCGTTTTAAGGGCGGCTTTTTTAAGGATATTACCTACTCTTTTATTTGCTGACGCTAGGTCTTTTGACTCAGGCAAAAGTAAAAATTCCTTAATTGCATTAAGTCTTTTAGGTATTTCATTAATTTGTCCTGACTCTATTGCCAATACCGCTTCAATATCTAGCGCAGCATATCCTTGCTCTTTAAAGAAGTTAGCAAGGCGGTCATAAATAAAAGGGTGAAGATCTTTCGACTCACTTAATTGGGTCGCTCGAATAGATTCGGAAATCATGTTGTTTAAGTTTAAATCAATATTTTTATCTATCAGGATTCGAATAATGCCGATAGCCTGTCGTCTAAGTCCAAAAGGATCTTTATCCCCAGTAGGCTTTTCCCCAATACTAAATAAACCTATTAAGGTTTCAATTTTGTCAGCAAGCGCTACGACATCTCCTACAGTACTTCTTGGTAGCGTATCCCCAGAGAATCTTGGCTTGTAATGATCCTCAATCGCAAATGCTACCTCTTCTGAGATACTTTCATTGAGGGCATAATATCTGCCCATAATGCCCTGAAGCTCAGGAAATTCGCCAACCATATTTGTCGATAAGTCAGCTTTTGATAGATCGGATGCAAGTAGAGCAGCATCTAATAATTTAGAGTGATTTAAAGTTTTTACAATGAGGGATGCGATTAGTTTAACTCTAGCTGATCTATCAGCCTGTGATCCAAGTTTATTGTGGTAAACGATATTTGCGAGCTGAACAAGATATTCTTTGAGAGGTTTCTTTTTATCTTGTGCATAAAAAAATTCTGCATCCGATAGTCGAGGCCTAATAACCTTCTCATTTCCTTGAATAATGAGATCAGTATTTTTAGGAGAGATATTTGAAACAATTAAAAATTGATTTGTGAGCTTTTGATTTTTACCAACCAAGGGAAAATATTTTTGATTCGCTTTCATAGTTAAGATTAGACATTCTTGAGGTACCTCAAGAAATTTAGATTCAAATTCACCCACTAAAATATTCGGATATTCAACCAGCGCTGTTACCTCCTCAAGAAGGCCCTCATCATCAATTGGAGCAAGTTGGTTTGATAGACTCAATGCCTTTTCTTTAAGGCTATTTTTAATTAAAACTTTTCTCTCTTCAAAAGAAACGATAACTGAACCTTCTACTCTCATTTGGTGAGCATATTCGTCAGCATGTTTAACTTCGATAGATTCTTTTTTAGATTCGAAGCGATGCCCTAATGTGGTTCGATTAGATTCAACACCCAATACATTTGCTTTAATAATATTAGCGCCATGCAGAACGATTAATCCATGCGCTGGCCTTACAAAATTAACAGTGGTCCATCCATCAGAAAGTTGATAAGACATCATTTTCTTTATGGGTAAACGTATGAGACTTGATGAAATACATTCAGAAATAATGTCTTTTAGTTTTACGCCTTCTATATTTTTATCGATATACAAAACATCAGCATCATTTTCATTTTTTGTGACTATGCGATTAATTGCTTTTTCATCTAAGCCGATTGCGTATAATTTTTTTAATAAAGCCTCTGTTGGTTTTTTAGAAGCATCAAGCCCGACGGATGCTGGCATCAGTTTGACAGATACATTTTGATTTTCAGCCTCATCCTTCACATCTTTTAAATGTATACCGATTCTTCTCGGGGTTGAAAAAATAATTTCTTCGGATACTTCACTTACAAGATTTTGTTTTGCAAGAAACTCTTTAATGTTTTTTCCAAAAACAATTCCAAGTTGCTTTTGCGATTTCGGTGGTAACTCTTCTGTTAGCAGCTCAACAAGTAAATTATCTAATTTCACAATTTAACAGTCTTTTTTGCATTGAGTTGATCGATAATTTCTTTTGCATGATTTTTGTCAGCCAAAGGAAAGCCTAAATTTGCTCGGCTTAAGAGGTAGCTATTAGCTACATTTCGAGCTAGGTTTCTAATGCGACCAATATACTCTGCTCTCTCAGTTATACTGATTGAGCCTCTAGCATCCAAGAGATTAAATGAATGGGCTGCTTTTAATACTTGCTCATATGCTGGAAGAGCTAAATGTTGAGTTATAAGATGATTGGCTTGTTTTTCATGAGCGGTAAAAGCTTGAAATAAAAATTCAGCATCACTATGTTCAAAGTTGTATGCGCTTTGTTCAATTTCATTTTGAAGATAGACATCGCCATATTTTAAATTACCCGTCCAAGTGAGATCGTATACGTTATCGACACCTTGGATATACATAGCAAGCCTTTCGAGACCGTAAGTGATTTCTCCTGTGATAGGCTTACAATCAATTCCACCTACTTGTTGAAAGTAAGTGAATTGAGTAATTTCCATCCCATTCAACCAAACTTCCCAGCCCAGGCCCCAAGCACCTAGCGTAGGATTTTCCCAATCATCCTCTACGAAGCGAATATCATTTTCTTTAAGATCAAATCCAAGCGCTTTGAGTGAGCCCAAATAAAGATCCAAGATATTTAATGGAGAGGGCTTTAGAACAACTTGAAGCTGGTAATAATGTTGAAGTCTATTGGGGTTATTTCCATAGCGACCATCTTTTGGACGTCGACTTGGCTGCACATAAGTTGCTTTCCATGGTTCAGGCCCCAGTGACCTTAAAAAAGTTGCGGTATGAGAAGTGCCTGCCCCAACTTCCATATCGTAAGGCTGAAGAATTGCACATCCTTGGTTAGCCCAATAATTTTGAAGTTTGAGGATAATGTCTTGAAAAGTTAATTGCATAATGAATTGATCTCTAATTCAAGCATTCTACTTCTTTTTCAATATCGATAAAAGTTTTGAATGTCTCATAATCCATCCAAGAATCACAATGAAACATAAAGAAATAGTAGGCCAGTTGCCAAATTGAACATAAGGCGTTGCATTTTTAAATCCTTGAATAGAACCTTCAAGGACAGCTTCAGTAAATGTTGGGAGCATTGCAGTGACAATACCATGTTGATCAATAATAGCTGTTACACCAGTATTTGTAGATCGAATCATCATCCTTCCTGTTTCTATCGCTCTCGCTTGAGAAAATTGTAAATGTTGATGGGCAGCAATAGATTTTCCATACCATGCATCATTACTTACATTCGCAAGAAGAGTGGCAGAGGGAAGTGCATGAATAATTTCTTCACCGAAAACATCTTCATAGCAAATATTAAAGGCAATCTTTTGGTTTCCGATAGCCATAAGAGAATGGTCAACGTCGCCCCTTGATAAATCATTCATAGGGATATGAAGATAATGTGTATAGATATACTGAAAAATAAATTTAAAGGGTATGAATTCGCCAAATGGAACCAAATGAGATTTTCGATAAACCTGTGATGAATCTTTGCCTAAACTGAATACCACATTGAAATATGAATTGTCTTGGCGCTCGATCGCGCCGATCAGAATATTACCTTCTTGCTTGATCGCGTGAACTAAAGTCGATTGTTTAAATGTTGCTGGAACGTATTCGACCAAGAGCGGCAAAGCCGTTTCGGGCAGAAGAATAATTTGACCTTTTGTTTTTTGAATTAAATTTTGATAAGTATCTAATGTTTGCGTGATTGCTTCTTTTTGCCATTTAATGTCTTGGGCGATATTGCCTTGAATAAGCGATACAGATATAGGCTTTCCTGTTGGCTCGGACCATTGAATATCTTTAAGTAAATGCCCTGATATTAATACAACTGTTATCACTCCAAGCTTCTTAAATTTAGAGCTTTTGTCTTTATCAATCAATGTGTAGCTAAGTAAGATGGCTAGACATGTCAAAAGAAGGGTCACACCATAAATTCCAATGATAGGTAAGAAGCCTGCGAGCGGACTTGACGGAATTTGAGAATAACCCATCGTGAGCCACGGGAAGCCCGTTAAAAACCAGCCTTTGATCCATTCTAACAATGTCCAAATAAATGGGATTAAGATAAAACTTGATTTTCGATATGAAGAGAACCATCCAATAGCACCAATAAAAAAGGCAAAGAAAATGCAGAATAAAAAAGTACTTAGAACCGAAAGCCATGGAGGCATACCGCCAAACTTATTAAGACTTATATAAATCCATGAAATCCCAAAGCCAAATAAACCTAAACCAAAAAAAAGCCCCGAGAGAAAAATTTGATTTTTATCATTTAATTGATACCAAATATAAAAAAGAGCACTTAAAGAAAGAAGTGAAATAAAGTAATGATTAAAAGGGGAAAAACTCAGAACAGAAATTGCCCCAAGTAAGAATGAGCCAGCTATAAAAAAGAAAGGATGATGTTTATTCAAAATACAATTGCCGTTTAGAAACAATTGTACTGAATTATTGAGAATAAAGCCCTAAAAGTAATTAAGGCTTTTGAATCTTATAAGTTTGAGAAGGGCTTCCTGAAGGTTCGCCATTATTGTTTTGAAATACAACAGTTTCTACAAATTCATCTAGAAAATCTAATTCTGTAGTTGGGTAATAGTTACCATCTTCGGCAGTATTAATATGATGGTATTGCCAAACAGACCCTACAATTGCCTCGGAAGACTTCATCTTGATATCTTCTTTAAATGCCGGCTCTCCCAGTGCCTTGAGAATTTCATCTTTATTAAAGCGACTGATCACATCGATAAAAGCTTTTTCATCGACAGGAAGAGTGCTTTTATCAATAATGGGCTCGATGGCATAAGCCCAAGGTGAGGATATTAAAAGAATAGCTAAAAAAAGTTTTTTCATAAACGCTTCCTAAAACAATTTGAAATAAGAAAAGTCGATTAGTTCAAAAAATTACACAGCCTTCGCTGGGGTATCAATTTCGAGAAGTACGGCATAGAGCTTTCTGCTATCAGCTCTTAATATAGTAATCTTAAATCCCTGAAAAATAATTATCTCATCTTTTTTCGGGAGGTGGCCAAAAGCATGAATAATTAATCCGCCAATAGTCGAAAATTCTTCATTACTAAAATTAGACTTAAAATATTCATTAAAGTCTTCTATCTCTGTTGAAGCTTTAACGCGATAGTGACCGTCTGTATCTTGAATAATATTATCTTCGGTTTCATCAAAATCAAACTCGTCTTCAATCTCACCAACAATTTGTTCTAATACGTCTTCAATTGTGACCATACCTGAAACGCCGCCATACTCATCTACAACAATAGCAATATGATTTCGGCTGCCTCTAAACTCTTTTAGCAAAACATTAAGTCTTTTAGATTCCGGAATAAACACAGCAGGTCGTAACATATCTCGAATTTCAAAATCATCGCCCGCATAGTATTTAAGAAGATCTTTAGCTAACAAAATACCAATAACATCATTTTTATCGTCTTCAATGACAGGAAATCGAGAATGAGCTGTTTGAATAATAAATGGAATAAATTTTTCTGGTAGATGAGAAATATCGATCATATCCATCTGCGATCTTGGAATCATAATATCTCTGACCTGAATATCAGAAACCTGCAAGACACCTTCAATCATTGAAAGTGAGTCAGCATCCATTAAATTCTTTTCATAAGAAGACTTGAGTAACTCAAAAAGCTGTTCACGGTCCTCTGGCTCTCTGAGGAGAAAATGACTAAGTCGCTCGATCAGTTTAGATTTTTTTGATTCGCTCATCGCGACTTACTTTCCTCAATAAGGTAAGGGTTTTTGAAACCCAGACCAGATAAAATTTTAATTTCTTTAGCTTCCATCATATCAGCATCTTTTTTATTTTCGTGGTCATAGCCATATAAATGGAGTGCCCCATGAATGATAAGGTGCGCGTAATGTGCTTCAATACTTTTTGCTTGTTCAAACGCTTCTTTTTCTATGACCGGAGCGCAAAGAACGATATCTCCGATTAAATGAGAAGTTTCATCAATTAGAAAAGAAAGGACATTTGTCGAATAATTTTTTTTGCGATACATAGTATTTAAGCTTTTTGATTCTTCACTGTCTACGATTCTAATCGTTATTTCAGCATTTTTATCAATTACAGGCGTTAGCCATTTAAGACATTCTGTTTTCTTTAAAATAGATTTTTTGTGCACCATATCTTGAATTGAAATAACTGGTTTAGATTGCATTAGATTAAATTACTTACTTTCCTTTTTTTCAAAATTTTCATAAGCATTAATAATTTTCTGAACGAGGGGATGTCGAACCACATCTTCAGATAAGAAATGTGTGAATGCAATCCCTTTTACTTTTGATAAGATTTTTTTTGCCTCAATTAAGCCACTTTTTTGACCTTTAGCTAAATCAATTTGAGTAATATCGCCAGTAATCACTGTTTTTGATCCAAAACCTATACGTGTTAAAAACATTTTCATTTGTTCGGGCGTTGTATTTTGAGCTTCATCTAGAATAATAAAACTTTGATTAAGTGTACGACCTCTCATGTAAGCTAAAGGCGCAATTTCAATCATACTTTTATCAATCATTTTGTGTACATTGTCGTAACCCGCCAAGTCATAGAGCGCATCATAAAGTGGTCTCAAATAAGGATTAACCTTCTGTGCGAGATCCCCTGGAAGGAAGCCCAATCTTTCACCGGCTTCTACAGCAGGCCTTACTAGTACAATACGTTTAATTTTCTCTCGGTTAAAGGCATCCACTGCACTGGCAACCGCTAGATAAGTTTTCCCTGTTCCCGCAGGACCAATACCAAAAGTGATATCAAAATCCTGAATATTTTTTAAATACTCATTTTGCCTAGGCGTTCTTCCCTTAAGATCAGCTCGTTTAGTTTTGAGTTCGTTATTTTCGATAGTTTTTTTAATGCCTTGATTAAATTTATTTATTTCAATAAGTCCCAATTGAATATCTTCAAGTTCAATAGGCTCATTTGCTTTTTTATAAAAATTTTGAATAAGTGTTACTGCAGCTTTTACATTTTTTGAGGTTCCATTAACAGTAAAACTTGAGCCACGTCTTAAAATATCCACTTCAAGTGCAGCTTCAATTTGTTTTATATTTTGATCTAAAGCGCCGCATAAATTAGATAGTTGTTTATTGTTATCTGAAGGTAAGTTAAATTCCATGCCCATATTAAATAATTTCTCCACGAAGTCTTTTCGATGTAACTTCGGTAATTGTAACGTCTACAAATTGGTTGATAACTGATTTGTCAGCTTGAATATCAACTACTCTATTGTTGTCTGTTTTACCAGCTAATTCAGTTGGATTTTTCCATGACATGCCATCAATTAAAATCCGTTGCTTTGATCCCAGCATAAGATGACTAATTGCTTTTCCGTGGGCTTCATTCATTAATTGTAATTCATTCAATCTTTTTAGTTTTATTTCATGTGATATTTCATCGTTAATATATGATGCTGGAGTGCCAGGTCTAGGACTGTATAAAAAGCTAAAGCTAAAATCGAATTTAACTTCATCCATAATTTTTTTAGTGAGATCAAAATCAGCATCTGTTTCGTTGGGAAATCCAATAATGAAATCTGAGCTGATTGAAATTGATGGACAGTTTTTTCTTAATTTTTTTATAATATTTTTATATTCTAGAGCTGTGTAATTTCTTTTCATAGCTGCCAAAATGCGGTCTGAGCCTGATTGAATAGGTAGATGAAGATGGGAAGCAAGTTTCGGAAATTTTCCAAAACATTCGATAAGGCTATCACTCATCTCATTAGGATGGCTCGTTGTAAATTTAATGCGCTGAATAGCTTCAATGTCTGAAATGTATTCGATAAGCAAAGCTAAGTCAGCAGGATCTCCTTTATTGGTAAGTGATCGATAAGCATTTACATTCTGTCCAAGTAGTGTGATTTCTTTAACACCCAGTGTAGTCAGATGAATAATTTCAGTTAATACATCTTCAAATGGTCTTGAAATTTCCTCACCCCGGGTATACGGAACGACGCAAAAAGAGCAATATTTGCTACATCCCTCAATTATGGAAACCATGGCCGAAGATCCTGAAACGCTCGGGGGCGGCAAATGATCAAATTTTTCTATTTCAGGAAAAGAGATATCTACTTGCGGTATGCCAGCCAATTTTCTTTTATTCACTAAATCTGGTAATCGATGAAGGGTTTGTGGCCCAAAGATAAGATCTACAAACGGTGCCCGCTTAAGAATATTTTCGCCTTCCTGACTTGCAACACAGCCCCCAATTGCTATAAGAAGATTCGGATTATTTTTTTTGAGAATTTCATATTCACCTAGATGACTGTATATTTTTTCTTCAGCTTTTTCTCTGATAGAACAAGTATTTAAAATAATCAAATCTGCTTCTTTTGGATTTTCAGTCTTGGATGAAGCATGCGCTTTATTTAAGACATCCTGCATTTTGGATGAGTCATACTCATTCATTTGACAGCCAAATGTTTTAATAAAAACTTTTTTAAGCATAAAGCTATGAGGGTAGGTAGTGCATCAAAATTAGGATGTGTTAAGTATAGTGGCTTTCAGTGTTTAATAATACAGGTAAATTATTGCATTTTAGATAAGAATTATCTTTCAATGAGGATGTAAAATAATGCTATGAAAAGCTTCCCCATTTTTATTAATTTAATTCGCAAACCTGTATTGGTTGTGGGGGGAGGGGATGTTGCTTTAAGAAAAATCGATATGCTTCTTAGAGCAGATGCAAGTATTACTGTAGTTGCATCAAAAATATGTAAAGAATTACAGTATTATCAAAAGTCGAAAAAAATCATAGTCAAAATAAAGGAATTTGATAAAAGCGATGTAAAAAAATCAATTCTTATTGTTGCAGCAACTGACAATAAGAAAGTTAATGCACTTGTATCTAAAGTTGCCCAAACCCTAAATATTCCAGTTAACGTAGTTGATGAGCCTTCTCTTTGCACATTCACTATGGGCTCTATCATAGATAGATCTCCCTTATTAATAGCTATTTCAAGCGAAGGTAATGCCCCTGTCTTGGCTAAATTTGTTCGGGAAAAAATTGAAGCTTTAATTCCTCATAGTTTTGGAAAACTTGCGTTAGTGATGGGCTCTATGAGAGACATAATTAAAGGCCGATATGAAACTACGCAATCAAGAAGAATTTTTTGGGAAAATTTTATTGATCATCCTTTAGTAAGGCAGTTTCTTAATCAAACTAAAAAATTAACTAGCCAACAATTAATTACATTAGTAAAGAAAAGTGGCATACAAAAAAAACAAGGTGAAGTTTTTTTAGTTGGGGGAGGTCCAGGAGACCCTGACTTATTAACATTTAGAGCTCTCCATTTGATGCAGCGGGCTGATGTATGTGTTTATGATAAATTAATTAGCAAAGACGTTTTAAATCTTGTGAGACGTGATGCAGAGCTGATTTATGTTGGCAAAGAAAGAGATAGACATACGCTCCCACAAGAAAAAATTAATCAGTTACTTGTAAAGTTGGCAAAAAAAGGTATGCGTGTTTTGCGTTTGAAAGGAGGCGATCCTTTTATCTTTGGTAGAGGGGGCGAAGAAATTGAAATGCTTATGGAAAATAAGATCCCATTTCAAGTCGTACCAGGCATTTCAGCTGCCAATGGCGTCTCAAGTTATGCTGGCATTCCCTTAACACATAGAGATTATGCTCAGTCATGTACCTTTGTAACGGGGCATATGAAAGATGAGAGTCTTACGCTTGAATGGCAGTCTTTAGCTAAGCCTAATCAAACCATTGTGATTTACATGGGGCTGTTAGCACTTTCTAAAATATGCGTTGAATTAATAAAACATGGGGCCCCTAAAGGCTTACCAATCGCCGTTGTTGAGCAAGGGACAACTTCGCAACAGAGAGTGGTAACGGGAGCTCTTTCTAATATTGCTCAAAAGGTGAAAAGAGAAAAACTAAAATCACCTTCACTTATTATTATTGGCAATGTAGTTCAACTTAGAAAAAAATTAAATTGGTTTAATTAGCTTTCAGTAATTAAAGGAAGTGTGATCTTCACTTCTAAACCTTTTTTAGTGCGATTCGTGATTGCTAATTTACCATTATGAGCTTCAGTAATTTTGTCAACGATTGCTAATCCAAGTCCACAACCTTCTCGATTATTCTCTGTTTGTTTTTTATTTGTTGTGATCACATCAAATCTTTCAAAGGGTTTTAAAAGTCTTTGAATGTGATCTGGAGGAATACCTGGACCATCATCGAGCACAGAAATTGAGACATTGTCTTTATTTTTTTTAATAGTAATTACTACTTCACCCTTGGAGTAGGAAAAAGCGTTATTAATAAGATTATCAAATAATCTTCTAAATGAGATTGGTTTTATGTCATAGAAGATTGGTATTTTCAAATTACTCACAAGAACAATATTACGATTAAGTATTTGATGTTGATTTTTAATATGACTAAAAAAATCATTGAGATTTGTTGTAATTGTTGTCTCTTGATTAAACCCTCGAACATAATCTATAAATTGATTAAGAATATTATCTATCTCGATGATATCCTCCTCCATGCTTGTTTTAAGCTTACTTACAATTTTTTTAGGAAGCATTTCAATAGCAATTCTGAGCCTGGTAAGGGGGGTCCTTATGTCATGAGACACACCTGCTAAAAGGACTTTTCTTTCTTGATCTACCTTACTCAAACTCTCAGCCATTTCATTAAAGGTTTGGCTCATAGTGCGAAATTCAGTCACACTATCCAAGGGAAGTTTTTTGGGTATCTCACCCTTCTTAACTTGTTTAGTGGCCTCAATTAAAAGATTAAGTGGGCGATTAATTCTTGTGGCAGTTGCATAGGCGCCAATGATCGAAAGCCCTGCAACAGCAATGCCCCAACCTATCCAATGCCATGGGAACGGCCTATCGCCTGGCGTTGGAATTACCACCCAAAACTCATCTTGATCAATAGAGAAACTAACCCAAAGGCCTGGGATACCATAGTGATTAGTAATCACGATAGTATTTTCACCAAGCCTTTCTTTAAGTTTATCTACAACAACTTTTAAAAAAGGATCCGGGTGTAAGGGTTCAATATCTTCAAAATAATAGGCAGGATAAATTCTAATATCGCCCTTAGTCGATAACTCGGATAGAAGTGAAAGTCTCTTATCTTCCCTTGAGGATATCAGAGCTGCCCTTGAGAAATTAATAACTGTTTCAATCTCCTGAGCAACTGCTTCAGCTCTGGGGCCTCTTTCAAAATAATCAAATATACGAATTGAAACAACTTGCGCAATAATGAGCACAGTTGCGATAAGAATAAGAAATCTAGCGAGAAGTGTATTTGGAATAAATTTCAATGCGCAGCATCACCATCTGGAACAAAAATATATCCAAAGCCCCACATCGTTTGAAGAAATTTAGGGCTCGTAGGATCTTCCTCAAGAATTTTTCTTAATCTTGAAATTTGAACATCAATACTTCTATCAAAGACATCTAGTTCACGCCCTTTTGCTAATTGCATAATTTGATCGCGCGATAAGGGTTGACGAGGATGATCAATAAATACTTTTAACAATTCGAATTCACCCGAGGTAATGCTAATTAGGGCACCATTCTTTGTGAGACTTCTTGAATCTGAGTTAAAGATAAAGGAGCCAAACGACAAAGTTTCAGGAGTTGCGTTTTGAGATCGCTTTAATTCATTTCGTCTTAAAACAGCATTGATACGAGCCAAAAGTTCGCGAGGATTAAATGGCTTTGATACATAATCATCCGCCCCCATTTCCAAGCCTACAATGCGATCAATTTCATCACCTTTTGCTGTAAGAATTATAATAGGGGTAAGGTTTCCCGACCCCCTTAGTCTTTGACAAATAGCAAGGCCACTTTCTTCAGGCATCATAAGATCAAGAATAATGAGGTTCACAGGATGGCTCGCTATAAAGTTATCCATCTCTGCGCCACCATTAGCTGCGTGGACATTTAAACCCTGGTCAATGAGATATTGAGTCGTAAGATCCCTAATTTTTGGATCATCATCAACAATTAAAATAGATGCTGGATTGGTTGCCATGGCTTTAGCCTAAATCACTGGGTACAGGTTGAACTTAATTTATCAGTTTACATCAAAGCAATAATAATGCATTGTTACAATTAGAAACAATTATGCATTTATTTGTAATAAACTATTAACATTTAAGATTGAATATAACCTTCCTTTCTAAATAAAAATCAATCAATTGCATAATTTTTTAAGATATTTTTTGTTTTGTTTCGCTGGATTTTTAGGGTTATCTTTACAGGCTTTTGGCGGTGCAAACAACCAATCACCAAAAGTTGAATCAGAAACTAATACATCAGTTGCTACCGAACTTACTAAGCTTAAGGACAGCAGTTCATTGTCCCCAGAAGAACGCGCAAGAATTAGACGTGCGCTTTCGTTATACGCAAAATCATCAGGTAAGGAAAGTAGCCTCATTGAGGAAAAGCAAAGAGAAGTGTTAAAGGGCCTGGAATCTAGGTTCATTGCTTGCGATGAAGATAATGACAATACGCTCGACCTAGCAGAAACCATAAAATGTTTACCTCAAGTGGCTCGCCAATTTAATCGACTTGACCTTGATGAAAATGAAGTTATATCGTTAGACGAACTCGCTTTTTTAGCAAAAGAATTTGAAAAAAATCATTTAGATATTAGTAAACGTAAAAATAATCAAGCTTCTTCAAATACCAAAACACCAATAAATTAAGCTTTAGTGAATCTTCGTTAAAATAGATCACTATGGCGCGCTTAGAATTTCAATCTAGCTTTCAAAATATCAATCAAGAGGAATGGAACGATCTTACAAAATCAAATCCTTTTTTAAGACTTGAATTTTTTCAATCGCTTGAAGCATCAAAGTCCATAGGGGAGGGTACAGGATGGCTTCCTTTTCCGGCAATTGTCATTGATCAAGGTAAGCTCGTTGGTGCTTCACCTATATTTTTGAAAGAACACTCCTACGGGGAATATGTATTTGATTGGTCTTGGGCAGAAGCCTACCAAAAGTATGGAGGAAACTACTACCCGAAAATCGCTTCCTGTATACCATTTACCCCAGCTTCTGGACCTAGAGTTTTTGGATTGGATCTATCGATGAAAAAAAATATAGTTACACAAATAGAAGAGCTAGCTTGTGAAAATAAAATGTCTTCAAGTCATATTTTATTTTGCGATGAGAGCGAGCAAGATATATTTGCAGATACAAAATGGATGTTAAGAGAAGGCGTTCAATTTAAATGGCTTAATAAAAATTACAATAATTTTGTAGAATTTTTATCTACACTCTCCCACGATAAGCGAAAAAAAATAAAACAAGAAAGAAAAAAAATTCAAGACTTAGGACTTAAAATTAAAAAAATAAAAGGCCCTGAAATTACAGAATCAGATTTAGATTTTTTTTATGCTTGTTACTGTAATACCTATCAAGATCATCATTCGCATCCATATCTCACAAGAATTTTTTTTAGTCTTATCAAAGAAAGTATGCCTGAAAACTTATTGTTGATATTGGCATACGAAGGTGATCTTCCCATCGCAGCGTCATTCTTTATTTATGACGATAGAAATTTATATGGAAGATATTGGGGCTCAAAATCTTTTTATCCTGGACTGCATTTTGAACTTTCTTACTATCAAGGCCAGGAATTTTGTATTGAAAATAGAATTGTTGCATTTGAGGGCGGGGCGCAAGGAGAGCATAAGCTTGCAAGAGGTTTTGAGCCATTCAATACATTTTCATTTCATAGAATCTTTGATGAAAAATTTGAGCATGCAATCAAAGATTTTTTAAGAAGAGAAAAGAATGGAATTGATCAATATACAAACGAACTTAATGAAAGAGCGCCATATAAAACTGAATTAAACATTTAAAAGATGGTGGTGATGGAGGGTCACGATCCCTCGACCTCAGGATTATGAATCCTGCGCTCTAACCAGCTGAGCTACATCACCCTTTTGTGAAACAAACGAAGCGTTGAATTATATTTTTTTAAGCACTTAAAGTCAAAGATTGATCGTTACACATTAAACCTGAAATGCATCACATCCCCATCCTGAACAATATACTCTTTACCTTCCAAGCGCATTTTCCCAGCCTCTTTAGATTTTTGCTCGCCATTGTAGGTAATAAAATCGTTATAAGAAATAACTTCTGCGCGAATAAAACCTTTTTCGAAATCTGTATGAATGACACCAGCTGCCTCAGGAGCCGTTGCCCCTTTTTTGACTGTCCAAGCCCTGACTTCTTTTACGCCAGCTGTGAAATAAGTTTGTAATCCCAATAATTCATATGCTGACCTGATCACTTTATCAAGACCAGGTTCTTCTAAGCCAAGTTCTCTTAAAAATATGGCTTTATCTTCGTCTTCCAAATCTGCAATTTCAGCCTCAATTTTTGCACATATAGAAATCACAGGAAGATTATCTTTTTGCGCTAACGCTTTAAGTGAGTCAAGTATAGGGTTATTAGTAAATCCTGTTTCATTCACATTAGCCACAAACATGACAGGTTTCACGGTAATTAAACAAAGCGGCCTTATAAGTTTAATTTCGTCTTCATCTAAATTTAAATTTTTAACCAATTTCCCCTGGTCAAGATGAGTTGCAATTTTTGTTAGAATTAAAACTAGCTTAATAGCTTCTTTATCTCCAGATTTTGCTTTTTTATTTTCACGATGAATTGTTTTATCGACAGTCTCCATATCGGCCAGGATAAGCTCTGTATTAATGACTTCAATATCAGAAAGGGGATCTACTTTGCCAGAAACGTGAACAATGTTGTCATCTTGAAAGCAGCGAACCACGTGAACAATTGCATCTGTTTCTCTAATGTTAGCTAAGAATTTATTTCCAAGACCTTCACCTTTGGATGCACCAGCGACAAGTCCTGCAATATCAACAAACTCAACAATTGCTGGCTGTGTTTTTTCTGGGCTAACAATTGCTATGAGCTTTTCAATTCTGAGATCTGGTACCTCTACGATGCCTATATTAGGTTCAATAGTGCAGAATGGATAATTCTCTGCTGCAATACTTGCTTTAGTAATAGCGTTAAATAGAGTTGATTTTCCAACATTAGGTAATCCAACAATGCCACATTTCATAATTTATTTTCTTTATTTGTTAGTGTGAAGATTGAGCATGGCTTTTTCAAACTGGCCCGATGCAATTTCGTTAAAAAGTTGGCTGCTTGCTTCTATAGATTCATCGATGAGACTTCTCTCTTTAGATGAAGGATTTTTTAGAACATAATCAACGACTAAATGCTTCTCTCCTGGATGACCAATACCAATTTTTAATCGCCAAAAATCTTGAGAGCCAATTGATGCAAAAATACTTTTAAGCCCATTATGCCCACCATGACTTCCGCCAAATTTGAGCTTGGCTTGACCGACGTCAATATCGAGGTCATCGTGAATAACTAAGATTTCATTTGGATTTATCTTATAAAACTTTGCGATTGCTGAGAGTGCTTTTCCACTATCATTCATGTAAGTACTAGGCTTAGAAAAATAAATTTCATCCGCATTGGATGACTTTCCAATACTTGAAAAAAACTTATCGCTATTTTGTAGCTTAATATTATATTTATGAGAGACGAGATCAATCCACCAAAAACCTGCATTGTGTCTGGTATCTGAGTATGCTTCACCAGGATTTCCAAGGCCTACAAATAATTTAATTTGGTTCATATGAAAAAATAAGGCGCACTTTTTTTAAATTAAGTGCGCCTTATTCATATCAAAGTTAAATTACTTAGCTTTGTCTGATTTAGCTTCATCAGCTGAGACTGCACCTTCAGCTGGCTTAGCACCATCAGCTGCTGGATCCGCTGCATCAGCTTCACCTTCAACTGGTTTAGCTACAACTTCTTCAACCACCACTTTTGGTTTAGCTACAGATGCTACTGCTGCATCATTACCATGTGAGAGCTGAACGAATTCAACACCTTCAGCCACTTTAATTTGTGATAAGTGAACTGATTGGCCAATATCAAGTGCTGCCAAATCAACCTCAATAAATTCAGGAAGATTTTTTGGTAAGCAAGAGATATTTGCTTCAGTCATGATATGAGCCACGATACCACCATTAAGTTTAACGCCTGGCGATACTTCAGCATTAACAAAGTGGAATGGAACTTTCACATGAATTTTTTCGTTTTCATTGATGCGTTGAAAATCAATATGCTGAATTGTGTTTCTTACAGGATGCATTTGATAATCTCTTAATAAGACAGATTCTTTGCTACCTTCAAGATTAAGCGTCAAGATAGAAGCATGGAATGCTTCGTGTCTAAATTGCAAGAATAAAGATTTATGCTCTAGGTCGAGCGAGACAGGGTCCTTGCCTCCACCATATAAGATTCCAGGAATACTTCCAGCGTGGCGAAGACGGCGGCTCGCACCCGTACCTTTCACATCACGTTTTGTTGCGTTAATTTCAATTTTCATTTACTACTCCTTAGTTTAAATCTGCATTCCGCGACCAGACTGCAGCAGTTTATTAGTCAACATGACCAAATTCTTTATTCCATAAAAAGAGAACTTACGGAATCCCCTTGGCTGATTCGACGAATCGTTTCTGCTAAGAGTTCAGCAACGCTAAGCTGCCTAATTTTTTTACATGCCATTGCCGCTTTATTAAGCGGAATGGTATTTGTTACAACTAACTCATCTAGTCCAGATTCGTTAATAATTTTTGTTGCATCTCCAGAGAGAATTGGGTGAGTTGCATAAGCAACCACTTTGGTAGCACCCTTATTTTTTAAAGCTGCAGCTGCTTCGCAAAGTGTGTTTGCAGTATCAACCATGTCATCAATAATGACGCAGGTTCTATTTTCTACTTCACCAATGATATTCATCACTTTAGACACATTCGGTTTCGGTCTACGTTTGTCTATGATCGCAAGATCTGACCCTAATTGTTTAGCGCACGCTCTTGCCCTCACAACGCCACCAACATCCGGAGATACCACCACAAGATTTTTATGATTTTGCTCAAGCAAATCTTTAAGAAGCACTGGTGTCGCATAAATATTATCTACTGGAATATCAAAAAATCCCTGAATTTGATCAGAGTGAAGATCCATAGTAAGCAATCTATTTACCCCAACACTTGTAAGCATATTAGCTACAACTTTAGCCGTAATAGCAACCCGCGCTGACCTTGGCCTTCTGTCTTGTCTTGAGTAGCCAAGATAAGGAATAGCCGCAGTTATTCTAGATGCAGACGATCTTCTTAATGCATCCACAATCACCATAATTTCCATTAAATTATCGTTAGTTGGATGGCTTGTAGATTGAAGAACAAATACATCCCTGCCACGAACATTCTCTAGGAGTTCAACCATGATTTCGCCGTCGCTGAAACGACCGACATCACCGCGACCAAGCTGAATACCCAAACTCCCAGCAACTTGCTCCGCAAGAAGAGGGTTGGCATTGCCCGTGAATATCATGACGTTATTATTATCCAAAGTCTCGGTCCTAGTTATGAATGGTTAGTCTATAAAATGGCAGGGGAGGAAGGATTCGAACCTTCGCATGCTGGAATCAAAATCCAGTGCCTTAACCAGCTTGGCGACTCCCCTATTATTATTCTGTACCCAACATTAAGTTAAAATGAGGATGATTATTTAATCCTTTAACTACAAAGCCTAGTGACTGTTCTGGCTTTTTCTCTACTAATTTTTTACCTTCATCTGCCGAACCTAAAGGGATAAAAAAACATGATCCTGAACCCGTCATTTTTGGTTGGCCAAACTGCTTTAACCAGTCAAAAACAATGGCAATCCCTTTAAATTTTTTTAAGACCCCCTTTTCCAAATCATTGACCAAATTTCTAGGGTCTAATTCATTAGAAAAGCCTGCTATTTTCAATGGAATCCGGTCTTTTGTCAATTCAAGTGACTCAAAAACCTCTCTCGTAGAAACCGTTTCCTTAGGCGCTATGACAAGGTAATCTTGGGGAGGGATCGAGAAGGGGGTGAGATTTTGGCCCACACCTTCAGCCCAGGCATTTTGCCCAAAAATAAAGAATGGGACGTCAGCCCCCAGTTTAAGAGCTAATCCTTGCAATTCTTTTTGGGTTAATTGACATTGCCACAAGGCGTTAAGAGCGATAAGTGTTGTTGCAGCATCTGAGCTTCCGCCCCCAAGACCCCCGCCCATAGGAATAGTTTTTTTAATGAAGATATCAACGCCAGATTGATCGTCTGTGAATGGTTTTAATAGATGAGCAGCTTTAATGCTTAAATCATCACTTTCTTGAATATTGGCGTGCTCAGAAGTTCGACGGATTAGCCCAGACTTATTTGTTCTAATAAAAATATTGTCATAAAGATCGATGAGCTGAAAGATCGTTTGAATATTGTGATAACCATCAGCTCTTTTATTTATTACATGAAGAAATAAATTTAATTTAGCCGGAGCTAAAAAATCTTTATAGCCATTTTCTTTAAGTTCATTTGCCTGCAATGTTAATAATCTCTTCTACAATAAAATTAAAACTAAACTTACCTTGGGTAATTGATATTTTAGAAGGGATGGTAAAGCCGTCCTGAGTTTTGAAAGCAGTAATTAAGATATTCCATTCATCATTATAAAAATGAGTTGGACGATTAAGTTGGTTTTCGTCTTTGCGGATATTTTTAATTCGATCAACTTGATTTGTAATCAGGTATCTAAAAAGATCAGGTGAAATATTCTTACCAAACAAAGATTGTATGTAATGATCAAAATCATCACCCGATAAAACTTTACCATTGGCATCGATGATGTGCTTGTCATTAGATGAATAAACAATTTTTGCGACTTGATTATTAAATGGCGAAAAGATATCAATCTCATCTTGATTATTTTCATAGCGCCAAATCAGACGGCCTGAGCCGCCTTTAGAGTCTAGCGAGTAAGCAAACTTAGCTTTTATGGAAAATTGGTCGATTGAACGATATTCGTCAATTACCTGTGAGGCTTGAATGGCGGGTGAATGATTTCTAAATATTTCAAATGGATCATTCAATGTTATGCAGCCAGAAAGAAAAAGTGCTGCCACAAACAAAGAGATGTTAATAAAATTCAATTGAGTAAAAGCTCTTAAGAATTAATGAATCCTTTTGAAGGCTTCTTTCAGAACTTCATTATCTGGAAATGATTGGAGTGACAACTCTAAAACATCATTAGATTCTTTTTTCTTTCCTTGGGCCCATAAAATTTCACCAAGGTGCGCTGCGATCTCTGGATCTGGCTGAATATCATAAGCTTTTTGAATAAAAGAAAGAGCTGAATCTAATTTGCCAAGTCTAAAATATAACCATCCCATACTATCTAAGATGTAATGATTATTTGGTGAGATTGATAAGGCAACTTCAATATATTTTTTAGCATCTTCTAAATTAATATTTCTATCAGCAAAAGAATACCCAAGTGCATTATAAGCTACAGCGAAGTCTGGCTTGATCTTGATGGCCTCTCTTAAAAGCTTTTCCATTAAGTCATATTTATTTAATTTATCTGCAAGAAGCGCATAGTCAAATTTAAATTCAGGCGATTGAGCAAAATTAGGCGCTTCATTTTGCATGAGCTGGAATGCCTCTTGATGACGATTGGAGCGTGTAAGCAAAGATGTTTTAAATTGGAGGATACTCAATTTTTCATCCTGTGAATCAGATTTTATTGCATTTAAAAATACTAGCGCTTTATCGATAGATTCTTTTTTTGCAATGATTTCTGCTGCGATTAATTTTGACTCAATAAAATGTTTTCCATCACCTACTTTATTAAGCCAAGTAATTGCTGTATCGCCTTGATCTTTTTTATCTGCAATCTTTGCAAGATAGATAAAGACTTGATCCTTGTCCTTTGGATTTCTTTTAAGACTTTGTAAGAAATACTTTTCGGCAAGATCGTAATCTTCAAGCTCAACTGATAATAAACCTACAGCAAGCGTAATCTCCTCCGAACTATTTGCGGCGCTTACAAGTTTTATAAATTCATTTTTTGCTTCATTAAATTTGCGACCATTCGTGAGTAGCTTTGCATATTCGAGCCTTACATCGTTTGATTTTGGATATCTATTTAAGAAGCCACTATAGAAATTAATAGCTTTTTCGGGACTTTCTAGGGCTAAGATTTGCCCTTTAAATAATATAGGCATTTCCCAATCTGGCTTAATTTGATTGATAGCGGCCAATTCTTTTTCATAAACTTTTTGATCTTTACCAATCCAAGCTGCGTGGACAACAGCAAAATGTGCTTCAGCTAATTTAGGGTAAAGTTGTGCGAGATCACTGACTAGAGTTAATACGGCTTTTTTATCTGACACTCTTGAAAGCATACTATTTAAGTATAAAAAGCCACTCGCTCTTGTTTTTTCTTTGAGGAGCAATTTTTGTAAAATTGGCTTTGCTTCACTAAGTTTATTGTTGGCTATAAGTATTTCGCTTAATGCTTGTTGAGCATCGGTAGAGTCTTTATTAAGCTCATTCCATACTTTAGAAGCTTCTAAAGCTATAGTGCCATTCTTTGTGAAGCCAGTGAGTCTTGTAGCGCGCTCAGCTAAAAGAGCGCTATCGGTTTGCTTAGCCAAATCTAAAAAGAGTTCGCTTGCAAGATTAAGCTCACCACGCTGAGAGGCGATTTCAGCTAATAAGAGCCTAAAAACAAGATCGGGATTGGTATAATTATCAGCGGAGCTATAATTGTCATACTTTGCATTAGCTAAAATACTAAATAAGAGAAAAGTAATAAGCGTTAATATTCGAAGCAGATGCATAAAGATTCCTGAGATTTGATTTCTACAATAGTTTAAACTATTTTGACTAATTATTTAGTCGGCAGCAATGATGAAGTGCTTAATAAAGCAAAACAAGATTTTTAATATGTATAATCTATGATTCATTTTTTCAATAAAAATTCAAAAAAACATCTATGTCAAATTTAACCTTAGAAGCTATTGAGCTGACGCGCCTTTTTGGGGGTCGTGAGGCCGTTAAAAATGTAAGTTTTCATCTAGAAAAAGGTGAGGTTTTAGGTTTTCTGGGACCTAATGGCGCTGGTAAGTCGACCACGATGCGCATGCTTACAGGAAATTTAGCTCCTTCGATCGGTACCGTAAAAATTTGCGGTATAGATATAATTGAAAATCCCAAGGAAGCCAAAGCATTAATTGGGTATTTGCCTGAAATGCGTCCCTTATATAAAGAGCTGACGGTAGATGAATTTTTAACCATTGCCGCTCGACTTCATAAGGTCCCTAGTAAGCAGATCTCAAAAGCCGTAGAAATTGCAAAACAAAAATGTGGATTAAGCCATATGAGTAAGCGATTAATTGAAAACTTATCTAATGGTTATCAGCAGCGCGTAGCAATTGCTCAGGCAATTATTCATAACCCATTGGTTGTGATTCTCGATGAACCTACAGTAGGGCTTGATCCGATTCAAATTAGAGAAATTAGATCCCTTATTCGTGAAATAGGCCAAAAACACAGTGTAATTTTATCGACACATATACTCCCTGAAGTCGAAATGGTTTGTGACCGTGTTCAAATTATTGACAAAGGTAATTTAGTATTTCATGGGTCAATTGATGAATTAAAACAACATCGACAAGGTAATAAGTTAATGGTGGGCTTTTCAAAAGCACCTACTATCTCAGCACTTAAAGATATTGAAGGTGTTATCAAAGTTGAGAAGACAGAGGATCAAATGTATCGCATTCACTTTGAAGATAAGCAATCTCCATCTGAGGCTATCGTAAATTTATCGGTAAAAAATCGCTGGGGCCTTTATCAAATAGCTCCTGATCAAACGAGCCTTGAAGATGTCTTCGTTCAATTAACTGAAAAGAAACAAAAAAATTAAATGAATGTGAGTGAGTGCTAATATGATTTTAAATATCGCAAGAAAAGAGCTTAAGAGTTTATTTGCTTCACCAATGGGATGGACTATATTGGCCCTTCTTATGGCTTTGCTTGGGAATTTTTATCTCACCGGGGTAAATAAATATTTTGAAGTGATGTCAGGGGCCGTGCGGCCTGCTGAAAGAGTTGGAGTCACGATATTTGTGGGTCAGACAGTGTTTGGTATAGCTCGCTATATTATGCTTTTTGCCGTCCCTCTTTTAACAATGCGCCTTATTAGCGAAGAAAGACGTAATCAAACATTACCCTTTTTATTTAGCGCACCGATTTCGTTAACGGAAATCGTTTTAGGTAAATTTGTCGGGTTGATAATTTTCTTAAGCATTCTTATTGTTTATATTTTTATCATGCTCATCACACTTAATATTTGGTCGGATATAGACTTTGGATATCTTTTGGCAAATTCATTTGGCCTTTGGCTTCTTTTAGGAAGCTTTTCTGCTTTAGGCATTTATTTTTCAAGCTTAACAAAACAGCCTATTATTGCCGCCATCTTAAGTTTTATTTCATTATTTGCCTTAATTTTCCTTGAAAGCATGTTTGCAAGTGACCCTAATCACTGGTTTGCATATATATCCTTAATGAAGCACTTCCAAAGCTTTTCAAGGGGAATGATTGATACCTCTGATTTAATATATTTCTTTTTGTTCATCTCAACATTCTTAACATTAACTATAAGACGTCTTGATGCAGAAAGGCTTCGTGGATAATTTATGAAGGTTAATCCAAAACTAAGATTACAGATTCTTATACAAAATAGTTTTTTTGTAGTTCTATTCATTGTTTTAATATTTTTATTGGGCTTTCTTGCGAATCAATACAAGCTTTCTAAAGATATAACGCAAGCTAATAGAAATACATTAACAACAGGTAGTACTAATATATTAAAGCAAATGCAAGGCCCCATCACATTAACTGTCTTTGCTTCCGAAGATGACGTGAATAATGGAGATACATTTAGACAAGGCATTATTAATTTTATGACGCGGTATCAGAGAGCAAAGCCTGATATTAATATTAAATTTATTAGCCCAATAAAAGAACCAAAATTAGCCCAAGAAAACGGCATCAAAGAAGACGGCGAAGTTGTGGTTGAATATCAAAAAAGATCCGAACATATTAAACCTCCTTTTGCAGAACAAGAGATGACAAATCTCTTTGTGCGCTTATCAAGGACAAACCAACAAGCAGTAATGTATTTAGATGGACATGGTGAAAGAAATTTAATTGGACTGAAGAATAATGATGTGGGTGAGTTTGGTAAGCAATTAGAATCAAAAGGATTTAAATTCGCTAATTTAAATTTAACTGTAGAATCAGAAGTGCCTCTTAATGGTTCAATGCTTGTAGTTGCAAGCCCACAAAAAATCATTTCACCTGTAGAAGTGAAAAAAATTAAAAAATTCTTAGAGTCAGGCGGAAACCTTCTTTGGCTTCTTGATGATAATAACCTTCATGGGTTAGATGATGTTGCTTCTTATCTTGGACTAAGCGTTTCAAGTGGACAAGTAATAGACCCAACAGAAAAGGTGGAAGGAGTTAATGAAAATATTGCTTCTGCTTCTTCTTATGGTGAGCATGCCATTACTAAAAACTTTATGCTAGGAACACGATTTTCTAATGTGCACGAAGTTAATGCGAAAGGAACATTAGATAATGGTTGGGAAGTTAGTAAATTGATAGAGGTATCCCCTAACGGATGGCTTGAGTCTTCGCAAGCAATCATGAACCAAAAACCTTCTTTCGATAAAAGCAAAGACAAGGCAGGCCCAATTAATATAGCAGTCGCGCTTCAGAGAGTTTATGGAAAAAAAGGCCAAAGAGTTGTAGTGGTAGGGAATGGCAATTTTTTATCTAATACATTTATTACAAATGGCGGCAATTTGGATCTTGGTATCAATATGATTAATTGGTTATCAGGCGACGATAACTTAATTTCTATACAGCCTATGCTGTTAAAGGATGTGAATGTCACCATCCCTAACGATAAAATGTCATTCATAATTGCATGGACTGTATTTCATAGTTTTGAATACTTTATACCGATTGGTTTTTTTGTTTTAGGTATATTGTTCTGGTTTCAGCGAAGAAAAGCTTAGTTTAGAAGTATGAAAAACCGCTGGTTAATTAATATTATTTTATTAGTGATAGTCTTATCGATTTCACTTTTCTTATTTCTTAAGCCTTCAGAGATAAAACAAAAAAAACAATTTGCAATTAGTGCATTTAACCTAAGTGATTTTGATTCTATAAAGGTGGATTTTCCATCCAGAGCCTCGGTCATCCTCAAAAAAGGGATTGAATCTTGGGAGATGCTTGAGCCTATAAAAGGCAGAGCAGACCAATTCTCAGTGCAAAAAATTATTTCCATCGTAGCAACATCGAGTAGTGAAAAATTACCCTCAAACGATCTGGCCAAATATGGCTTAGACAAACCAATCGTGAAACTAAAATTAATTCACAAAGGGTTGGAAGAGGAATTTATTTTTGGCACATATAATTCTGTAACAGAAGATCAATATCTTTTATATAAAGACAATGTATATCTGATTAGCAGTGCTTATTCAGAAGTCGCTTCAACGCAACCTATTGAGCTCATTGATAAGTCTCCTTTAAGTCAATCTGAGAAAATAAGAGATTTCGATTTTTCTAGACTTGAGCAATGGCAATCTAAACGATTAAAAGTTACCCGCAATAATAATGAATGGACTGCTAATGAAGGTAATTCATTAAAACAAAATGAGATGGCTGAATGGTTTGATATGACATGGGTTAAAAATCCAGCAAAGTCTGTCGAGAAATCTTCGATTGACTTGAGAGTTCCCCATAAGAGCTTTGATATCCATACGACCGATGGAAAAAAGATTACCTTTATACGGTTACAAGAATCACCAGAAACACAACTGTATAGAGTAGATGAAGGTTTGCTTTACCGCTTTGGGAGTGATATTGGATTTACCATGTTGAATCCCCCCATTGAACAATCTAAAAAATAAATTTCCTTATGCCTGAACTTCCAGAGGTTGAGATTACCTGTATAGGCCTCAAGCCTATACTGCAGAAATCCATTTCAAATATCATTGTTAGAAATTCATCTTTAAGATGGCCAATACCATCACATTTAAAAAAAACGCTTCCTAACCAAACAATACTTCATGTCCGAAGACGTGCCAAATATATTCTTATTCAGTTTGAAAAAGGGTACCTCATGATTCATTTGGGCATGTCAGGACGGCTTGAAATTTTAGATAAAGAGACGGCTCCTCAAAAGCATGATCATGTCGACATTGCATTTCATAATTCACAAAATATTTTAAGGTATACAGACCCAAGAAGATTTGGCTCTATATTCTGGATAGATGGAGATATCAAGAATCATTTCTTAATCTCTAGACTAGGGCCAGAGCCATTAGAAGGCTTATTTACTGGAGAGTATTTATTTGTAAAAGTGCATAATAAAAAATCACCTATTAAAAATATTATTATGGATAGTCACATTGTTGTGGGTGTTGGAAATATATATGCAAGTGAATCATTATTTAAAGCAGGGGTGCTTCCCAGCAAATTAGGTAAAGATATTACGCTGAACGAATGCGCAAAAATCGTTAAATATATTAAGGCCACATTAAAAAAAGCGATTGAATTAGGTGGAAGCTCACTTAAAGATTTTTATCACGTGAATGGACATTCTGGTTATTTTCAGCAAACTTATAATGTGTATGGAAGGAAAGGAGAGCCTTGCCGAAAGTGCAAGTCAATTATTGAAAATAAGAAAATTGGACAGCGCTCGAGCTTCTTCTGTATTAAGTGCCAGAGCTAATTATTATTCATCTTATTTGTTTCTTTGATAATGTTAGGCAATAAAGATCCTACAATCATTCCAATAATACTATTACCCAAGCCGATGAGCTGAGCAGGTATAGGCGTATGGTCGCCTAAAAATAATTCTACGAATAACCACGACCCTATACCGCCAATAATTGCCATCAAAGCGCCTTGGCTATTAGCTTTTTTCCAGAATGCACCAAATACGAGAGGCACAAAAGCACCCGCAAGCGTAATTTTATAAGCTGATTCAACCATACCGAAAATTGTGAGATTTGAACTGAGCGCATATAACAAGACAACAGCAGAAAAACAGACAAGCGTAATTCTCATAATTTTAAGTAATTGTTTGTCACTGATTTTTGGGAAATAACCTTTAACAATATTTTCTGCAAAAGTAATAGATGGCGCTAGAAGTGTTGCTGATGAGCAACTCATAATTGCCGATAGAACAGCTCCAAAGAATATTACCTGAGCAAGGAGAGGCATATAGTTAAGTACGAGCATAGGTAAAACATGCTGCGAATTTGTATTTACGAGCCCGTTAAAATATTCGGCATCAATTAAAGTCGCTGAATATGCAATAAACATAGGGACAAATGTAAATGTAAAATAAATTAAAGCGCCAAGTATTGATCCATATAAGGCAATTTTGGCAGTTTTAGCTGATGTTACGCGTTGAAATACATCTTGTTGAGGGACAGAACCCAGCATCATGGTGATCCATGTGCCAAAAAAAGTTATCCATGTCCAAATATTACCTTTTGGGAAAAAGTCTAATTTATGATTTATAGAGGCACTCTGAATTACCGGAATAATACCCCCCGTTAAATGAGAAATAGCGTATGCGATATAAAGAAGCCCGCCAATAACTACGATCATTTGAATAAAATCTAAGATGGCTACAGATAACATGCCACCAAAAGTAGTAAAAGTCAGCACAATTAGTGTACCAATAACCATACCCACTTGTTCGCTAATGAATTGATGTGTAATAAGGTTAAATATTAATCCAAGCGCTTTAATCTGTGCCGCAACCCATCCCAAATATGAAATGACGATTACAATCGTAGTTAACACTTCAATAGTTCTGTTGTATCTAGCCTTATAAAAATCACCTAAAGTAATGATATTTAATTTATATAATTTAGAGGAAAAGAAAATACCAGCAATAATCAAACAAAGACTTGATCCAAAAGGGTCGGCCACAACTCCATTTAAGCCTTCTTTAACAAAAGTAGAAGACACACCAAAAATTGCTTCTGCACCAAACCAAGTTGCAAAAACTGTAGCAGTTACAATAGGAAGCGGAAGGTGCCTGCCAGCAACAGCATAGTCTTTAGTATTTTTAACTCGAGAAGATACAAAAATACCAATTCCAATAGTAACCAGAAGATAAAGAGAGACGAACCAGATAAGCAAAATTAAAACTTCCTAATTTATTTAATAAAATAAAACAAGACTGCTAAATTTACCAATAAAGTAATTGCAATGAAAGTAATTATGATTTTAAACCAGAGATTCTGATTTTTTTGGGCTAATAAGAAACGTTCAAAATCTTCTTGGTCAATTGTATTTTTATTGCCATGTTTGTTTTGTTCGAGAAACTCATGGATAAGTCTTGGCAATTGCGGAGTTAAATGAAGCCAGTGAGGCAGTTCATTTTTTAAGCTCTTTAGAATATGTTTAATACCTTTTTGTTCTGACATATATTTTTTCAAAAAGGGGGCGGCTGTTTTCCATAAGTCTAAATCAGGATCTAGGTTTCGACCAAGACCTTCTACATTTAAAAGTGTTTTTTGAAGCATAGTGAGTTGAGGCTGTATTTCCATATTAAATCGTCTAGATGTTTGAAACAGCCTAATAAGAAGACGACCAAATGATATTTCCTTTAGTGGCTTATTAAAAATAGGCTCACATACCGATCGTATTGCATTTTCAAACTCATCCAAAGAGGTATTCTTAGGCACCCAACCTGACTCGATATGAGCAAGCGCTACGTCATGGTAGTCACGTTTAAAAAAGGCTAAAAAATTACGTGCAAGATAATTTTTATCATTTTCACTAAGAGAACCCATAATGCCGAAGTCCATAGCGATATAACGACCATCATCTGCAACCTGAATGTTGCCAGGATGCATATCTGCGTGAAAAAAACTATCTCTAAATACTTGAGTAAAGAATATTTCTACGCCATTGCGCGCGAGTTGTTTAATATCAATTTTTTTCTTTCGAAGTGTTTCGACATGGCTAATGGGTGTGCCATACATTCTTTCCATCACCATGACATCTTCATTACAGAAATCCCAATAGACTTCTGGCACGATAAGTAATTTTTTATCCTTAAAGTTTTCACCTAGACGACTGCAATTTGCTGCATCTAACATAAGGTTTAATTCGCATTGAACATGCTTTGAAAATTCAGCTACAACCTCTCTTGGCCTTAAACGTTTGCCGTCAGACCAGATTAATTCAAGCATATGGGCAATGAGATAAAGTAAATTAATATCTTTATCAATGACACGCTTAATATTAGGCCTTAGTATCTTAACTGCAACATCTTTTCCATCCTGGAGGGTTGCGAAATGAACCTGGGCAACCGATGCACTTGCTGTAGAAACTGGATCAAATGTTTTGAAAATTTTATCTAGTGACATGCCATATGAAGCATGAATAATTTCTTCGACATCCTTATAAGGGAAAGGGGGTACTTGATCTTGAAGTTTAGCTAGCTCATCTGCAATATCTAGAGGAATGAGATCCCTTCTAGTAGATAACATTTGACCAAATTTAACGAAAATAGGACCTAAATTTTCAAGCGCAAGCCTAAGTCTTGTGCCTCTATTTTCTTTATATGATCTAAAGAAAAGTATTTTCGAGATAAGACGTGCAAGAACATTAAGTTGTCGATTAAATGTGATGAACTCTTCAAGCCTATACTTAAGAAGTATATAGATTATATAAATTAGTCTAAAGTACTTCATAGCTTTTTAAGTCTGAGCTCTAAACGATCAACATCAAATCGCAAACGGTCAACTTCATTATTGAATTGCTCTACTAATCTTTTCTTTGCAATCAGCGGCTTCTCTTCAAGCCAATACTCTGCAAAAGTGTCCGCAATATTAAATGATGTTTTTTTTGTGGTGTTAACTACTTTTTTTCCAAGTTTTACGAGATGATATGCTGGAATATCACCAAAAATTTGACTTAAATCATCTTCATAATCCCACTCAATATCTCTCAACAGATGACTCATTACTGTCGCAAAGTCGATATCTCCTTTAATTTCAATGTGGGCTTTTTTATTACCACGCATAAGTTCAACCGCTGATGCTATTGATAATTTAATTTCTGCATCATAAGCATCAATATGGCTCCTATATTCTGGTAGACCACTCTCATTAATTATTAATGCGTAATGGATAGGACCTACGTTAAATAAAATAGATTTTGATCTGTGCTTGGAAAGATCTTTTTTCAGCCACTCATTTTGTTGAAATAAATGGTTAGTCAGCTTTGATTTAATTGTATCAATGATCAAAACTTGTATCCCATATGAATAGCAACTACACCTGAAGATAAATTAAGATATTCCACTTTAGAGAAAGATTCTTCCTCCATTATCACTTTTAATGATTCTTGATCTGGATGCATTCTTATAGATTCTGCGAGGTATTGATAACTTGATTCATCTTTAGCAAATAACTTTCCTAATTTTGGAAGTAATTTAAAAGAAAATTGATCGTAAAAAAACTGTAATGGCCCCCATACTTTTGAAAACTCTAAAATTAAAATTTTTCCGCCCGGAGATAAGACACGATAAATTTCTTTTAATGCTTTCTTTTTATCGGTCATATTTCGAATTCCAAAACCTATTGTGACACAGTCAAAATAGCTATCAGGGAAGGGGAGTGATTCCGCGTCGCATAATATAGAAGGTATAAAAATACCTTGATCAATTAATTTATCACGACCAATATTTAACATAGATAAATTAATATCAGAATGTATCATTTGCCCCTTAAAATCGCCTGATTGCACACCTATTTTTTTTGCAAGCAAAATAGATAAGTCTGCTGTTCCTCCGGCAATATCAAGAATGCGTGCATTTTTTTTTACGTTAGAAGTATTTACAAGAAATTTTTTCCAAATATGATGCATGCCGAATGACATTAAGTCATTCATCAGATCATAGTTTGATGCCACAGAATGAAATACAGAAGCTACCTTTTCAGCTTTTTCTGATATCTCAACTTCGCTATAGCCAAAATGTGTTTTTTTCTTAGACATCCGTTTTTATTCTTTGAATACCTGCCATAGATAATTTTTTTAAATACTCTTCCCACAGGACGTCATATGTTGCAGCAAGCTCATAAAGGTAATCCCATGTATAAATGCCCGTATTATGGCCATCCGAAAATATTAATTTAATCGCATACTGACCGACAGGCTCAATATTTTCTATGGTGACATTTTCTTTATGTATTTGAAGTGTTTCTTGCCCCGGTCCATGGCCCTTCACTTCAGCGGACGGTGAATACACTCGAAGAAATTCGCACGAAAGCATACATTCGGTTTGATTGTTAAATTTAATTTCTAACAGTTTGGACGCTTGATGAAGCTTAATTTCTAAAGGGTATATTTTAGCGTTACTTGTTGTCACTTTATGGGAAAGCCTAAAAAAACTATATTATCGGAGGTCTGTTGGCTTTTTTGGTAAAAATTACAAAATTAACGAATAGAAGATTGCATTAATGCTTTAATTTTTTTCATTGCTGCTTGTTCGATCTGTCGAATTCTTTCAGCAGACACACTAAGCTTATCTGCAAGCTCGTGAAGTGTTGAAGCATCTTTATCCTTAAGCCATCTTTCTTCTAAAATAAGACGACTTCTTTCATCAAGTGATGAAAGGGCTTTATTGAGAGAAGACAAACTATTACCTTCAGACTGGTCTATTTCCATTTTTTCTGATGGCTCAGGTGTTTCATCTTTAAGATAAGCAATAGGCCTATAGACATCCTCTTCTGATTCTTCAGATCCATAATCTAGTGAAATTTCATTGCCATTAAAGCGGTATTCCATTTCGCGCACATCTTCAGGTTTGACATTTAGCTCTTTTGCGATCGAATTAATCTCATCAGATTTAAGAGGCTTGAGAGTTTTCTTCATGCTTCGTAAATTAAAAAAAAGTTTACGTTGAGCTTTTGTCGTCGCTGTTTTAACTAAGCGCCAGTTTTTAACAATATATTCTTGAATTTCAGCTTTAATCCAGTAGATTGCGAAAGATACAAGCCTTACACCTCTTTCGGGATCAAATCGTTTGACAGCTTTCATAAGGCCAATATTGCCTTCTTGAACTAAGTCTGATTGAGGGAGTCCGTAGCCGGAATAACCTTTAGCTACTTTAGCTACTAATTTTAAGTGCGACAAAATGAGTGTTTTTGCAGCTTCGAGATCGTTTGATGTTTTAAGGCGCATGCCAAGAGCCAGCTCTTCTTCTGCGGTAAGAGAGGGAATAGCTCTAATGGACTGCATATAGCGATCGTAGCTATCAACGGAGCCTATTGAAGGTAAGCTTAAATCCAAAGTCATTTTAATAAAATCCTTTGTAAAACTTCATTAATAAACATAATTTTAGCACTCTTCATAAGAGAGTGCTAGCTTAATAAAGTTCCCAAAATTATAGATTAACCTAATAAATACAATAGGTTAGATAGCTATAATTTCCTAATCGATTGATTTATGGAGACGAAAGATGCAGCGACTGCGATCAAAACTGAGCTGCCTATGATGGATAAATACTCCAAAGGTTTTAAGTCCACAATAATAAATTGAGACCCATAAAGAGCCTCAACCTCAATGACACTATGGTTTAAGAAAATGACAATTAATTTGAGCGCGATGGCAGCAGTTAATCCGCCCCCAAGGCCGTAAATAAAGCCGCTATATAAAAAAGGCCGTCTAATAAATTGATTGGTAGCACCGATTAATTTACTCAGCTCAATTTCTTCATGATGAGAAGTCATTTGAAGGTGAATTGTATTTCCAATCACTACTGTCAGCATAGAGGCTAGCAAAACCGAAGCCAAAAGAATGGCTTTATTAGCCAAATGAAGCACTGAGTTCAATTTTTTAACCCAGCCTGTATCAACAACTACCTGATCTACACCATCAAGCCTATCTAAAAATGACTTTAATTCACCGATTTGATTTGGATTTACAGTATTAGGAGAAATAAAGAAAGCATCGGGCAGGGGGTTTTCAGATAGACCATTGTTTGCGTCATTAAAGCCCATTGATTTTTGTAACCTAGGCCAAGCTTCTTCTTTTTTTACAAAATGATAGCTATTAATTTCTGTGCGATTTTTTAATTCTTTTTCAATTTTATTTTTAGCATCAGTTGAAGTGTCTTTTTTTAGGAAGATACTAACCTGCGATTCATGCTGAATGTTTTCAGAAATTGATTTTAAATTTTGCACTATAAGAAAAGATATACTCGGTAATATAAAAGTGACACCTATAACTAAAAACATCATAAGTGTAGATAGTAAGGATGCATGGCTTCGGTGAAGCGCCTTAAGAAACATCTGATAATGAGAAGTGAAATAGTTCATTTATAGCTCAGTAATTTTAATAAGATTGCCTGCTTGCAGAAAAAGTTGTTTATGTTTTTTTGAAATTAATGGCATTTCATGTGTGGCAATAATCACAGTCACGCCAAGCTCTTGAAAACTGTAAAAAAGATTCATAATTTCATCTGCATATTTTTTATCTAAATTGCCTGTAGGCTCATCTGCAAGAAGGATAGAAGGCCTGCAAACTATAGCTCTAGCAATTGCAAGACGCTGCTGTTCCCCGCCTGATAAGCTAATAGGCATTGATTTTTCCCTATTAAGCAAACCGACTTTATCTAAAGCTGCACGAACTCGACCTTTGATGTCATTGATACCAACCTCATTAATTTCCAAAGGAAGCGCAATATTTTCATAACAATTGCGATCATATAAAAGTTTATGGTCTTGAAAAACCAGACCAAATTTTCTTCTAATGTAAGGAATAGCATCACTTTTCATTTGGCTTAGATTTTGACTCTCAAAAATAATTGTTCCATGCGTAGGCGGTTCAATCGCAGTGATTAATTTTAATAAAGTGGATTTTCCAGCGCCAGAAGGGCCCGTTACAAAAACAAGTTCGCCAGCATTAATTTCAAAAGTAATGTTTTGAAGTGCTTCTAAGTTTCCTGGGTATCTTTTATGAACCTGGTCGAATTTAATCATTGATAAAAACCGATTTTAGAAAAGTGCATCAACATATTCCTGAGCATTAAAAACTTTAAGATCGTCTATAGACTCGCCGACGCCAACATATCTTAGAGGGGTAGGTTGTTCTTTAGCGATAGCTGCTATCACACCACCTTTGGCTGTGCCATCAAGTTTAGTCAAAGCAAGGCCTGTAATACCTAGAGCTTCATTAAATATTTTGAGTTGACTAATAGCATTTTGGCCTGTATTTGCATCTAATACGAGAAGAATTTCATGAGGCGCTTCCGAATGACATTTATTGATTACACGCTTAATTTTTGTAATTTCATCAATCAGATGTTTCTGCGTAGGTAATCTTCCTGCTGTATCAGCAATAACAATATCAATATTTTTTGCTTTCGCAGAATTGATAGCATCAAAAATTACAGCGCTTGGATCCCCAGAAGCTTGTGAAACAACATGAACATTATTTCTTTCACCCCAAACTTGAAGCTGCTCTGTCGCCGCCGCTCGAAAAGTGTCACCCGCAGCAATTAAGACAGATTTATTTTCATCGAGAAAAATTTTAGTTAGTTTTCCAATAGTGGTTGTTTTGCCTGCGCCGTTTACTCCAACAACCATAATGACAAATGGATGTGTTCCTTTTAATATGAGCGGATTTTCGATAGGAGTTAAGAGTTGGATTAATTTTTCTTTAAGCAAGCCTTTAATTTCATCTGCATTTTCAATATTGTTCTTTTTAACAGAGTTTCTAATGCTATCCAGAAGGAAAGTGGTAGCCGAAATACCCACATCAGAAGTAAGTAAAATAGTTTCTAGCTCTTCGAAGAGCGATTCATCTATTTTTTTACCCGTAAAGAGAGTTGTTAGTTCGGCAGTTAATTTTTCTCTGGTTTTAGTAAGGCCTTTTTTTATCTTGTCAGCAAAGCTAAAAAACCCGCTCTTTTTCTCTTCTTTTGGAGGTGCTTTTTCTTCTTTTTTAATTTCAATAGGTTTTTTGTCGATAACTTTAGGAGTCGATTTGATCGGGCGCTCAGACTTTAAAGCTTTTTTCTTTTCTGGGGGCTTGTGGGCTTTAGTATTTTTTTGTTTGGGAGCCGGCGTTGACTTTTTTTGTGGTTTTTTGACGACTTCTTTTTTTGCCGCAGGTTTCTTTTCCGGGCTATTTTTTTTTATAATTTTTTTTAGGAATTCAAACATTTTTTAAAATATTAAGAACTTTATGAGATAAAGAAACTCTACGAAACAATCATATTCATTATAATAGCTAAATCACTTAAGGATGAGACGCATTGTTAAAAAAAATTCTATTTCTTCTGTTACTGTTTCCACATTTGCTTTTGGCTCAGACGTCAGAATTTAAACTTTCCAATGGTTTAAAAATTATTGTAAGAGAAGATCATCGGTCCCCTGTAGTGGTTTCTCAAGTTTGGTATCGAGCAGGCAGTCTTGATGAAGTAAATGGGAAGACCGGAGTTGCTCATGTGCTTGAGCATATGATGTTTAAAGGCACCAAAAAAATTAAAGCTGGAGAATTTTCAAGGCTTATTGCACAAGCGGGCGGAAAAGAAAATGCTTTTACGGGCGCAGACTACACTTGTTATTTCCAGCAACTTGAAAAATCAAATCTTGAGCTTTCATTTAAACTAGAAGCTGATCGCATGGAAAATCTTAATTTATCAAAAGAAGAGTTTGATAAGGAAATTAAGGTGGTTATGGAAGAGCGAAGATGGAGAACTGACGATAAACCTACATCACAAGTCAAAGAGCAATTTGTATCAACAATTTTTAAGGCACATCCATATAGTAGGCCCGTAGTAGGATGGATGAATGATTTAGAAAATATGACTGTGGAAGATGCTCGAGAATGGTATCAAAAATGGTACACACCGAATAATGCTACGCTTGTGATAGTTGGTGATATTCAAGTTAATGATGTATTGAGCTTAGCAAAGAAGTATTTTGAAAAAATTCCTGCAAGAAAAATTCCCGAAAGAAAGCCACAAATTGAACCCAAGCAAAATGGAGAAAGAAGATCGGTTATTAAAGCACCAAGTGAATTATCTTATCTTTTAATGGGCTATCCAGTGCCTACGCTCAGTGATCGAAATGGAAATAATGATGGTTCTTGGGAGCCTTACGCACTAGAGGTATTGTCTAGCATTCTCGCTGGTAATAGCTCATCAAGGCTTAATCAAAATATTGTGAGAAATCAACGTTTAGCAGTTAATGTAAGTGCTGGGTATGATTCAACTGCAAGAGGAAGAATTAGTGTATTCGAATTAGAAGGAACGCCAAACGATTTTAAGAAGATTAATGAGCTTGAAAATGCACTACTTCAAGAAATTGAGAAAATTAAAAATGATGGTGTGACCCAAGAAGAATTAGACAGAGTCAAAGCGACCGTCATCGCAAGTGATGTATATCAAAAAGATTCAATGTTTGGTATGGCCATGGAAATCGGGCAGCTTGAAACAATGAATTATTCTTTCCACTTAAGCGATGGGTACATTGAAAAAATTAATAGTGTCACATCTGAGCAAATAAAGAATGTAGCTACAAAATATTTAACTCGAGATAATTTATCATTAACAATCCTTGATCCTCAACCAATGACAAAAGATTTAAGCCCTAAGGGACGTCCTCATGTTCACTAAATTCTTTCAGCTAATTTTTTTATTTGTTTTTTTTCAGCAAAATTCTTTTGCCACACTTAAAATTAACACATGGGAAACACAAACTGGCACTAAAGTTTTTTTTGTTGAAAACCATGATCTTCCCATACTTGATATCAATGTAAATTTCTTTGCAGGCAGCGCTCAAGATCCTGTGGGTAAAGAAGGAATTGCAAATTTAACTCACCATCTCATGAATTTAGGAGCAGGAGGCATTAACGAAGAGAAGCTGGCTAATCAATTTTCAGATATTGGTGCAGCAGTTGGTGGTGATATTGATCTAGACAGAGCCTACTTTAAATTAAGGACATTAAGCTCCTCTCCGCAGAAAGACAAAGCACTTACCCTATTTAAATATGTAATTCATGCCCCTGATTTTCCAATTCCAGTTATAGACAGAGAAAAAAATAGAATTATTGCAAGTATCAAGCAGTCAATGACGCAGCCAGAAACAATAGCTAATCTAGAATTTATGAAATCTATTTATGCCGATCATCCTTATGCGCATGATGAAGCTGGCAGCATAGATACCTTACAAAAGTTAAATCAGGCAGACTTAAAGCAATTTTATAAAAACTATTATCTAGCATCCGAAGCTTCGATCGCAATTGTTGGGGATATTAGTCCTGAAGAGGCTAAAAATTTAAGCGAATCTATCAGTCAAGGGCTGCCTCAGGGAAATCTAAAACATAGCATTAGTGCCGTGACATTGCAGAATTATGTAGGGGTTAAAAAAATACAGCATCCTGCTAAGCAAGCGCATATTTTGATGGGCATGCCAGCATTAAAGCGTGGAGAAAAAGATTATTTTCCACTATATGTCGGTAATTATATTTTAGGCGGCGGCGGGTTTGTCTCAAGATTAACAGAAGAGGTAAGAGAAAAGAAAGGGTTGGTATACAGTGTCTATAGTTATTTTATGCCACTCTACGCTGAAGGGCCCCTTGAAATAGGCTTCCAAACCAAAAAAGAACAAGCAGATGAGGCGCTTAGTATTGTCAATGGCACTATCAAAAAGTTTATTGATGACGGGCCTACCGAAAAAGAACTCATTGCTGCTAAACAAAATTTAGTTGGCGGATTTCCTTTAAGGCTTGATAGTAACGCCAAAATTATTGATTATCTAAGTATGATTGCTTTCTACAAATTACCGATTACCTATATCGATAATTATATACAAGAGATTAGTAAAGTTACCACGGAACAAATTAAGGCCGCATTTAAAAAGAAAATTGATCCCAATAAACTTACAACGATTATTGTAGGTGCCGAATAATTTTTGAAGACCACTAAAAATCAAATAAAGATTATTGGTGGCCAATGGAAAAGAAAGAATGTTTCTTTTGTAGATGCCCCCGGTTTGAGGCCTACACCAAGTAGAGTTAGAGAAACTCTATTTAATTGGTTAGATCAGGATTTGACAAGTAAAGTTTGCTTGGATCTCTTTTCAGGTTCCGGCGTTATTGGATTTGAAGCACTTTCTCGAGGTGCACGAAGTGTCACTATGGTCGAGAAATCCCCTCAGGTTTTTAAAATGATCCAAGAAAATAAAAAACTTCTTCAAGCGGAGAAGGCAGACCTTGAATTTATGGATGCGCTTATATTTCTCCAGAAAAATACAATTAAGTTTGATATTATTTTTTGTGACCCACCTTTTAATGAGGACTGGGAAGCTAAATTATTTCCTCAATTAGCTAACCATTTAACAAAGTATGGGCTAATATACTTTGAATCAGAAACTGATATAAAAGAACATAATGCATTTAATATTTTAAAAAAAAGAAAAGCAGGTAATGTTTTTTATCACCTTGTTACATTAAAAAATAATGACTCAATCTAATTTATCTATTGCTATTTATCCCGGAACATTTGACCCTATTACATTGGGCCATGAAAACGTTGCTCATCGCGCTACAAAAATTTTTGATAAAGTCATCGTAGCTGTAGCCGGTAATATGAACAAGCAATCCTTTTTTTCTTTTGAGGAAAGGGTAGTTTTGGCCAAGACTGTATTCAAAGACCATAAAGAAATTGAAGTCGTTGGATTCAAAGGTCTTTTAATGGAATTTGTTGAATCACAAAATGCTCATGTCGTCATTAGAGGATTAAGAGCTGTATCTGATTTTGAATACGAATTTCAACTGGCAGGGATGAATCGAAAATTGTATCCAAATGTTGAAACGCTTTTTTTAACTCCTTCTGAGCAATTTACTTTCTTATCTTCAAGTTTAGTAAGAGAAGTGGCTACCTTAGGGGGAAATATAGAGCAATTTGTCTCCCCAGTCGTCAAGGAAGCTATGAAAAAAACTGGACGATAATCATGGCGTTAATGATTACAGATGAATGTATCAATTGTGATGTGTGTGAGCCTGAGTGTCCAAATGGCGCGATCTATCAAGGCATTAATATTTACGAAATCAACCCTCAATTATGTACAGAATGTGTAGGGCATTTCGATACACCACAATGCCAGGAAGTCTGTCCTGTAGATTGCATTCCACTCCATCCAGAATATAAGGAGTCTCAAGAAGAGCTTATGCTTAAATATCATCAACTTCAAAAAGAGAAAGTGAATTAACGATGCGCATCCTTCATACGATGGTTCGCGTGGCTGACTTAGAAAAATCTTTAGCGTTTTATACTGACATTTTAGGAATGAAACTTTTAAGACGGCATGAATATCCTGATGGCAAATTTACTATAGCCTTTGTAGGGTTTGGAGATGAAAAAGATCATGCTGTGATTGAGCTTACTTATAATTGGGGCGTTACAGCTTATGATAAAGGCAATGCTTTTGGGCATGTTGCAATTGAAGTTGGGGATGCATACAAAGCTTGTGAATTAATCAAAGCTAAGGGTGGAAAAGTTATTCGAGAAGCTGGCCCTATGCAACATGGGTCAGTAGTGATTGCTTTTATTGAAGACCCAGATGGCTATAAAATTGAATTAATTCAGGCAGGCACATTTTAATTAATCAAATAAGTCTTTCATCTTATCAAGCCAGCCTTTTGATTTTGGACTGTGTTTACCTCGATCTAATTGATTGATCTCTTCAAGCTCTTGTAACAATTCTTTTTGTCTGTCCGTCAGTTTTACAGGAGTTTCTATAGAAACATGACAATGCAGATCACCAGGCGAACTTTGCCTTAACGGCTTAATACCCTTACCTTTTAATCTAAATACGGCGCCTGTTTGAGTTTCAGCAGGAATTTTCATTTTTGCATGACCGTCTAAAGTTGGTACTTCAATTTCACCACCAATTGCTGCAGTAGTAAAGCTGATAGGCATTTCGCAATGTAAATTTCCACCGTCACGTTCAAAAAAATTATGTTTTTTAAGATGAACTACAACATAAAGATCTCCAGATGGGCCTCCATTAATGCCAGATTCACCTTCACCTGACAATCGAATACGATCTCCTTCATCTACGCCCGCAGGAATTTTAACGGAGAGCGTTTTGTTTTGTTTGACACGACTAGCCCCATGACAAGTTGTGCATGGTTCTTTAATAATTTTTCCCGTTCCATGACACTTGGGACATGTTTGTTGTACAGAGAAAAATCCTTGCTGCATTCGGACTTGGCCATGGCCATGACATGTGTCACATGAGACAGGCTGTGTACCTGGTTTAGCGCCTGTGCCTTTACATGGCTCACAGGAGGTCATGACAGGAATGCGTATTTTTGTTTCCGTACCTTTTGCCGCATCTTCAAGACTGATTTCCATGTTGTAACGAAGATCAGCTCCTCGATATACATTAGATTTTTGACCGCCACGACCACCGTTAAAAATATCACCAAAAATATCACCAAAGGCATCATTAAAGTCCGAAAATCCTGCAGACCCTTGACCGCCCATACTTTGGTCTACGCCTGCATGACCATACTGGTCATAACTTGCTCTTTTTTGTGAGTCCGAAAGTATTTCATAAGCCTCCTTAGCCCCTTTAAAGTTTTCTTCAGCTTTTGGATTGTCAGGATTGCGATCAGGATGAAATTTCATCGCAAGTTTACGATAAGCTTTTTTTATTTCCTCTTCTGAAGCGTCACGAGATACACCAAGAATCTCGTAATAATCTTTTTTAGTTGCCATGGTATTTTTTCAAAAAACAAAACAACACCAGAAATTCTAATGTTGTTTTAGTGGTTAAAAGTTATTTATCTTTTTTATCTTGTTTTACTTCTTCAAATTCAGCATCCACAACTTCAGCATCCACTGTTTTTTCCTCTTGAGGAGTGGCGCCAGAGTTAGGCTGTTGTGCCTGTTGTTCAGCATATATTTTCTCACCTAGTTTTTGTGATGCTTCCATAAGTTCTTTTGTTTTAGTCTCAATCTCTTCTTTATTATCAGATTTTAAGGATTCCTCTAAAGATTTTATAGCAGTTTCAATTTTTTCTTTTTCTGCAGCATCTAATTTATCTCCATGGTCGGTAATAGATTTTTTAACTGTATGAATCATCCCATCTGCAGAGTTTTTGGCATCTACAAGCTCTCGAATCTTACGATCTTCATCCGCATACTTAACTGCATCTTCTTCCATTTTTTTAATTTCTTCTTCGCTGAGTCCGCTATTTGCTTTAACCGTAATTTTATTTTCTTTTCCCGTAGCTTTATCTTTAGCAGACACATGCAAGATACCGTTTGCATCGATATCAAATGTCACTTCAATTTGCGGCATACCTCTTTGTGCTGGCGGTATATCAGTTAAATTAAATTGACCTAAACTTTTATTACCTGAAGCTATTTCGCGCTCACCTTGAAGCACGTGAATTGTTACAGCATTTTGATTATCTTCCGCCGTTGAGAACACTTGAGATGCTTTGGTAGGAATTGTTGTGTTTTTCTTAATAAGTTTAGTCATAACACTTCCAAGTGTTTCAATGCCTAAACTCAATGGAGTAACATCAAGAAGCAAAACATCTTTTACATCACCTTGAAGAACGCCGCCTTGAATCGCAGCACCCACCGCAACTGCCTCATCAGGATTCACATCTTTTCTGGGTTCTTTACCAAAGATATCTTTTACTTTCTCTTGGACCTTAGGCATGCGGCTTTGGCCGCCCACTAAAATGATGTCTGCTATGTCGCTACCAGAAACACCAGCATCTTTCATTGCAACTTTACAAGGCTCAATTGTTCTTTCAATAAGATCATCGACGAGAGATTCAAATTTTGCGCGTGTGATTTTAACGACAAGATGTTTTGGGCCGCTCGTATCAGCCGTAATGTAAGGAAGATTAACTTCAGTTTGTTGACTGCTTGAAAGTTCGATCTTCGCTTTCTCAGCCGCCTCTTTTAGGCGTTGTTTAGCTAATAAGTCTTTTCTTAAGTCGAGCCCGTTTTCTTTTTTAAACTCATCTGCTAAGAAATCTATTAAACGATTATCAAAGTCTTCACCACCAAGGAAAGTATCTCCGTTTGTAGAAAGCACTTCAAATTGATGTTCACCATCTACCGTAGAAATTTCAATGATAGATACGTCGAATGTTCCGCCACCTAAATCGTATACCGCAATCTTTCGATCACCTTCTTGTTTATCTAAACCAAAAGCAAGGGCTGCTGCAGTAGGCTCATTGATAATACGTTTAACTTCAAGCCCTGCGATTCGGCCGGCATCTTTAGTTGCTTGGCGTTGACTATCATTAAAGTATGCAGGCACAGTAATTACAGCTTCTGTGACTTCTTCCCCCAAATAGTCCTCAGCTGTTTTTTTCATTTTTCTTAAAACTTCAGCTGAAATTTGTGGTGGAGCCATTTTTTGATCACGCACTGTTACCCACGCGTCACCATTGTCTGCCTTTGAAATTTCATACGGCATTAAACCAATATCTTTTTGCACTTCTTTTTCTTCAAAGCGGCGACCAATTAATCGCTTTACAGCAAATAATGTATTTTTTGGATTCGTTACTGCCTGTCTTTTTGCTGGTGCGCCGACTAAAATTTCGCCATCATCTTGATAGGCAATAATTGAGGGGGTAGTTCTAGCACCTTCTGCATTTTCAATCACTTTAGGCTTTCCGCCTTCCATGACAGCTACACAGGAGTTTGTTGTTCCTAAGTCAATACCGATAATTTTAGCCATTTTTTTTCCTTAAAATCTGTTTAATTTGATAGATCTATAATTGGGATGATCTTGAATATTTCAAGAGCTTATGCGTTTTTAGTTTTTGAGACTGTTACCAAAGCAGGCCTTATAACCCTTTCGTTCAATAGGTAGCCTTTTTGAAGTACTGTTAAAATTTTATTTGGTTCTTCTTCTGATTCCACCATGCTAATCGCTTGATGTTGATTGGGATCAAATTTTTCACCTAATGCATTAATCTCGTTGATGCCAAATTTCTCAAATACGTTGATGAGTTGTTTTTGTGTAAGCTCAACTCCATTCTTATAACTTTCTAAGTTCGCATTTTCAACAGCAAGGGCAGCATCAAGGCTATCTTTGACAGAAAGTAATTCGCCACTGAATCTTTCTAATGCAAATTTTCTAGCTTTATCAATATCTTCAACGGAGCGTTTTCGTATATTTTCTCCCTCAGCTTTGACATAAAGAACCTGCGCTTCAGCTTCAACTAACTTTTCCTCTAGGAGCTTTAGTTTTTCTTCTGGACTACTTGTAGTTGGTTGATCTGAATGATTTTCTAAGTCATCTGCGGATGGAGTGTTTTTATCTTCTGCGTTCATATTTTTACCTTTTAAATCTTTTAAATACTGCGGGTTAGGACAAATTTGGGGGTGAAGTACTAAATTTCAAGGGGTAGAAGCTAAATAATTGCTTCAATTTGAGAAATCGTGGATTCGGGGGTAGGAATCACACCAATTTCTCCTAGATTAACTGATGGCACCTTAATATTTGGATAAACGCCATTGAGATAAGGGTTGCTATCCATATAGAGGCCGATAGTTGGAATACCCAAAGCGTTGCCAAGATGCGTTAGTCCCGAGTCAACACCTACAACGCATTTAGCCCCAGAAATAATATTTGCGAGGTTGCTAATATTCATTTTAGGTAACACCAAAGAATTGGTTGAGGCTTTACGGAGTGCTTTAGAAAAATGGTATTCCTCAAGACTGCCCCACGGCAAAAGGACTCTTAGGCCTAGCACATTAAAAAATTGAATGACTTTGAGCCAATACTCCATAGGCCATTGTTTTGATTTTTTGCTCGATCCATGAATTAGAATGACATAGCGCTCAGAAAGATTAAAGTTGTTGATATTATGAATCTCTAATCCAAAATGAGCTGACTGATCTATTAGCTCGTATTGAAAACATTTAGAGGCTAATTCTCGATTGCGAACAACCGCATGGATTTGCTTTGATACGGCATGTGTATGCTTATAAAAGTAAGATGCAGCTGTTTCTCGGATAGAAGCTTTATCAAAACCATGAATATCTCCACGCGTAAATAAAGTAAAAAAAGCACTTTTTAAAAGACCTTGAAAATCAATAATGATATCGTAATGATTTTCTCGTATAGCTTTTATGGCTTTATAAAGTCCAGTCCATGTTGATTTCTTTCTAAGATTTTTTTTCCAAGATCTAAGAGAGATTGTAATTACAGAATTAACTCCTGGATGAAGTCTTGGCACATCTGCGAAAGACTCCTCTACCAGCCAATCAATAGAACTCTCAGGAACAAAATATTTAATATCATTAATAATAGGCAAACAGTGAATAATGTCCCCTAGCGAGGATGTTTTAATGATAAGTATACGAACCATATAGAGAATTTTCTCATATAAATCAATGCCTATAAATGATTTATATAATTAATTAATATTTAATCGTTTGACGCTTACTGAGTGTTTCTAGGATAATCTGTCATATAAAGAAATTTTTATTCATTCAACATAACGAATCTATTTAATGAAAAATTCCATAGTCGAAATTACCGAAAGAATCAAAGAAAAAAGTAGGCCAACACGCACTGCTTATTTGACTCGCATTGATGCTATGCTTCAAAGACAACGCGGAGCAGATCGTCTAGGCTGCGCTAATGTTGCGCATGCGATCGCCGCTCTTCCTAAAAATGATAAATTAAGAATTGTTAGCGAGAAAAAACCTAATATTGCGATTGTGACGGCTTATAACGATATGCTTTCAGCACATAAGCCTTATGAAAACTATCCTTCAATTATTCGCGATGAAGCAAATAAGCTTGACGCAACTGCGCAAGTAGCTGGCGGTGTTCCTGCTATGTGTGATGGTATTACACAAGGTGAGCCAGGCATGGAGTTAAGTTTATTTTCTCGAGACACTATTGCGATGTCGTCAGCAATTGCATTGTCACATGACATGTTTGATGGTGCTTTAATGTTGGGTATTTGCGACAAGATTGTTCCGGGTTTGTTAATTGGAGCATTACATTTTGGACATTTGCCCACCATCTTTGTTCCCGCTGGACCAATGTCTACTGGTATCGACAATACTACTAAATCTAAAGTGCGTGAAAAATATGCACAAGGATTAGTAGGACGCGAAGAGTTGCTTGCTTCTGAGTCTGCTGCTTATCATGGTGAAGGTACTTGCACATTTTATGGCACCGCGAATAGCAATCAAATGTTAATGGAAGCTATGGGCCTTCATATTCCAGGCGCTGCATTTATCCATCCTCGCGAAGATATTAGAGAGGAAATTACGCGAGAGTCAGTAAGATCACTTTTAAACATCATTAAAAATAAACATAACAAACCTATTGGTAAATTAGTAGATGAGCGAGTTATAGTCAATGCGATGGCAGCATTACTAGCAACAGGCGGATCGACAAACCATCTTATTCATTGGGTTGCGATTGCAAGAGCTGCAGGAATTGTTATTGACTGGACAGATTTCCATGATCTTGCGAAGTCGACGCCATTGTTAGCCAGTGTTTATCCAAATGGCAAAGCTGATGTCAATGAATTTCAAACTGCAGGTGGCCCTGCATTTGTGATTCGTGAACTCATCGAAACTGGATGTATGTATCCAGATGTAATGACTATCAGCGAAGGTGGCTTAAAAGAATATACAAAAAAACCTAGCAAAGAAAATGGCAAAATTATTTGGACTGATCTCCCTAAAAAAAGCGGTGACGAAACTATTGTCAGAACTGCAGACAATCCATTCAGTGAATCGGGTGGACTTAAATTATTGAATGGTAATCTTGGACGCTCAGTGATTAAAATATCTTCGGTACCAGAAGATCGTTATATTATCGAAGGCCCTGCAATTATTTTTGATACACAAGAAGAGCTTCTAAGCGCATTTGATCAAGGAGAGCTTGAAAAAGATTTTGTTGCAGTCGTGAGATTCCAAGGGCCTAAAGCAAATGGAATGCCAGAGTTGCACAAGCTTACGCCACCTTTAGCCGTGCTTCAAAACAAAGGATTTAAAGTAGCTATAGTTACTGATGGAAGAATGAGTGGCGCTTCTGGAAAAATTCCAGCTGCGATTCATTTAAGCCCAGAGGCTTCCGCAAATGGACCTATTGCAAAAATCCGCAATGGCGACACTATTCGATTGAATGCTTTGGTAGGTACTCTTAATGTATTAGTTGATGAAGATACATGGCATGAAAGAGAATATGAAGTACCCTCAGACAAACTTAGAAATGATCATTCCCATGATATTGGCCGTGAGTTATTCGCAGGCATGAGAAAAAATGTGCTATCTGCCGAAGAAGGGGCAGTCACATGGCTTTAATAATATAAGGACAATATGAAAACATTAGATTTGGCAAATTATGGGCCAGTGATACCAGTCATTGTGATTGATAAAGTTGAAGACGCAGTACCTATGGCAGAGGCTCTTCTCGAGGGCGGCATTAAAGTTCTAGAAGTAACTTTAAGAACTACATGTGCGATTGAGGCTATGGATAGAATTATTAAGCATTTACCGGAGGCTATTGTTGGTGCTGGCACAGTTAGAACTAAAGCTGATGCTTCAGCTGCAAAATCAATTGGTTGTCAGTTTGCAGTAAGTCCAGGTTATACAAGCGAAATAGGAAAGCATTGTATAGATATTGGATTGCCTTTATTACCTGGCGTATCGACAGGTAGCGAAGTTATGATGGCCAACAATGATGGCTATTATTTTTTAAAACTTTTCCCAGCAGTTGCAGTAGGCGGTATTAATCTTTTAAAAGGCTTCGCAGGGCCTTTTTCGGACGTTAAGTTTTGTCCAACAGGTGGCGTAACTGTTCAATCAGCGTCAGACTTTTTAAGTCTTCCTAATGTCCCTGTCTGCGGCGGAACTTGGCTAACCCCAAAAGACCTTGTTGCAAATAAAAATTGGGTTGAAATCACAAAACTAGCAAAAGAAGCTAGTGCGATTAAACGTCCTTAGCATTATTCAAAAATAATGTTGCCTATTTCCCAATACAAAACAATCCTATTTGATTGTGATGGGGTTGTTCTAAATTCAAACTTTCTAAAAATAGAAGCATATCGCTTAACCGCATTAGAGTTTGGAGCATCCGAAGAAGATGCTATGAGACTAGTTAACCACCACATCGAATATACGGGTATATCTAGAAATATTAAATTCGCATATTTTTTAGAAGCCATACTCAAAAAACCAGTAGATGAGACGTCGATGAATCATCTATTAAGACAATTGAATATTGAAGTTGAAAGGCTTCTTGAAAATTGCGATATCGCTGTTGGCCTCGAAAAGCTTAGAGAAAAAACAAGACAGGCTCACTGGATGATTGTAT
>Ga0194035_1000095_pt1 | contig 51625 bp, 45 predicted proteins | sample JunL2320m_MetaG_FD_148680 | JGI IMG/M metagenome (GOLD analysis project Ga0194035, IMG submission 148680) | Anoxic zone freshwater microbial communities from boreal shield lake in IISD Experimental Lakes Area, Ontario, Canada - Jun2016-L239-20m | ecosystem: Environmental > Aquatic > Freshwater >...
CCGTCGCCCCGAAAGCCGCCGACAGCGTCACCGTGAACGTCTCATCAGCTTCGATCGCGGCATCACCGGCCACCGTGACACTCACCTGCTGAGAAGTCTGCCCGGCAGTGAACGTCACCGTGCCCGACGCCGCGGTGTAATCCAGGCCCGCCGCCGCCGACCCATCAGCAGTCGCATACCCCACCGTCACCGTGCCCAGCGACGCCTGCGACAAACTCACCGTCACCGTCACCGTCGCCGTCCCCGAATCACCCTCGACCACCGACACACTCACCGGACTGATCGACACCACCGGCAGGTCATCATTGGTGATCGTCACCGTTGACGTCGCCGCCCCCAACGTCGCCCCGGAGGGCGCCGACAGCGTCACCGTGAACGTCTCGTCAGCTTCGATCGCGGCATCACCGACCACCGAGACACTCACCTGCTGAGAAGTCTGCCCGGCGGTGAACGTCACCGTCCCAGAGGCCGCCGTGTAATCCAGGCCCGCCGAGGCCGACCCATTCGCAGTCGCATACCCCACCGTCACCGTGCCCAACGACGCCTGCGACAAACTCACCGTCACCGTCGCCGTCGCCGTCCCCGAATTACCCTCGACCACCGACACACTCACCGGACTGATCGACACCACCGGGTTGCTGGTAAACAGGCCCACGAGGTTGAGGCGGCCGCCGGTAACGGTGATGCCGGCTAGCGAAGTGGTCGGTGTGGCATTGCCCAGGATCGCAGTGCGCAGGTCGGCTGCCGTCGCAGTCGGGTGTTGTGACGCGTAGAGCGCCAGCGCCCCGGTCACATGCGGTGTGGCCATCGAGGTGCCGCTGTAGTTCGCGTAGGAGTTCTCCGGCACGGTGCTGATGACCCCGGACCCCGGCGCCCCGATGTCGACGGTGCTGGCTCCGTAGCTCGAGAAATACGACAGCGCGCCCGAGGACGTGATCGAGGCCACGGCGATGACGCATTCGTAAGATGCCGCCGTTTCGGTCGCCGACGCAACCAGCGAACTGTAGTTACTGGGGTAGGAGCCGGTCGTGTCGTTGTTGCTGCTGGAGTTGCCGGCGGCCGCGACGAATAAAATGTCGGCCTTCGCAGCGCGGATGATCGCGCCGTGCAGGGCGGCGCTGTAGCCGCCGCCGCCCCATGAATTGCTCGCAGCCACCAGGTTGATGTGGTACCGGTTCTTGAGGTCCACCAGGTAGTCGAGCGCGGCCACCGCATCGGAGATGTATCCGCCGTACGGACCCAGGAACTTGGCGGGAATGATCTTGACGTTCCAGTTGACGCCGGCCACACCCGTCCCGTTGCCTCCAACGGCTCCGATGGTGCCCGCCACGTGTGTTCCGTGATCGTCCTCAGCACCGTCATAGACGGTGTTGTCGCCGTAGTAGAAATCCCAGCCATTGACGTCGTCGATATAGCCGTTGTTGTCATTGTCGATCCCGTCGCCGGCCACCTCGCCGGGATTCACCCAGATGTTGGGCGCCAGTTCGGGGTGGGTGATCTGGATACCCTCGTCGATCACCCCGACCACCACGGTGGACGAGCCCGTAACGCCCGCGGCCCAGGCTGCCTCGGCCCCGCAGCCGTATTGATTGGTGGTGCCGTCCGGGCCGAAAGCCGTCGGGCTGTCGGCGCTGTTCATGCCCCACAGCGAGCCATCGGTGTAGTACGGGTCATTCGACGTCGCCTGGAGCGACAGCCGGTAGTTGGGTTCCGCCAAGACCACGCCCGGCATCCTCGAGAGGATCTGGATCGCCGCGACAGTGCCGCCCGGAACCTTCAGGCGATAGACCAACCCGTCTTGGGTCTGCAGCATCTCCTGCGTGCCGATGAGGTCAATCACCGATGCTCCCAGGATCGCCATCTCCAACGCCCGGCCCAAGGCGGCCATGCCGGGTGTCCAGACCACGAGGACTTCATCCTTCGCGAACGGCAGCGTCGCCGATACGTCCGGCGCCGCGACAGCATTGCCGACTGCCGTGGCGGCCGAGGTGCGAGTGACGACTAGGCGGGGTCGTCCGATCTGGCCGCGGGTTGCCCGCATCGCGATCCACCCGAACGGGGACTCGAGATCCGACCCGAGCACGCCGGTGGCGCCGGAATCGACCGCTACCGCGGTCGCCACGCGGGCTGCAGTCATCGCCGGCGGGTCCGCCGCAGTCATCGCCGGCGGGTCCGCCGGGGATGACACTGCGGGGAGCACCGCGGGTACTGAGGCTGTCTCGGCCACCGCCGGCACAGTCAAGGCGGGTTTCCGGACGGGACGGGCGGAGGCAACCCCGACGGACGCTGGGGGCGTTCCGACCGGGGCGGGTGCCAGCCGAGCAAACGTCGATGCGCCCGGCGCTGACCGGGCCACCGCCTGAATGTCCTTGTTCAGCGAGCTTTTCGAGGATGCGCTACGGGTGAGTCGTCCTTCTCGAACCCGTTGCCCGGGCGCGCTGGATGCGGACGGGCCGTGCTGCCCGGCGTCGGCCACCTCCACCGAATCGGCAGAGTCAGACGGTGAGGCCCACGCCACACCGGCTCCCCCGGATGCCAGGCCGAACATGACGGCGACAGCCGTCATCCCCACCCAACCGGCAAACCTCGGAGCACGCATTCGAGGGTGTCCCCCGATCATCCATTGACAGCCAAACCATACGCCTGTTGGGGCCCGAAGCGACTGCTTAAGCCCTATTCAGCCGCCACTTTATGACCTGCTCCGGCGGTGTCCGGTCGTTCAGGCTTTCAGCGCCGACAGCGCGTCGGTCCATACCTTCTGATCGCGGGCCTCGCCGGGTTGGTTCATCTCGGCGAAACGGACCACGCCCGATTGGTCGATCACGAAGGTGCCGCGGTTGGCGAAGCCGGCCTCGTCGTTGAACACCCCGTAGGCCTGGGCCACCGCACCGTGCGGCCAGAAATCCGACAGCACCGGGAAGGTGAATCCGCTCTCGGTGGCCCAGATCTTGTGTGTCGGAGGCGGACCGACCGAGATGGCTAAAATAGCCGCGTCGTCGTTGTCGTAGTCGGGCAGGTTGTCCCGCACCTCATCGAGTTCGCCCTGACAGATGCCAGTGAACGCCAACGGGAAGAACACCAGAAGCACGTTCTTCTTACCCAGGAAGTCGCTGAGTGTTACCGGCTGGCCGTCCTGATCCTTGAGGGTGAAGTTCGGAGCCTTGGTCCCGAGTGCCATTGTCATGAATGTCTCCCAGCTGCTTTCGATTTCGGTTGAACTAGCCGACTGCCGCTCCAGTCACCCAGGTTCGCGGACGACGTCTGCATGAGCCCAGCGGTGGGAGCTGCCTCGGCGATATCTGCCGGCTGTACGTGGCCCGGTTTGCCGGTCTTCGGCGTCAGCACCCAGATGACGCCGTCTTCGGCCAACGGAACAATCGCGTCCATCAACCGGTCCACCAGATCGCCGTCACCGTCGCGCCACCACAGCAGCACCACGTCGATGACCTCGTCGGCGTCCTCATCAAGGAGTTCACTGCCGCAGGCCTCCTCGACATCGGCCCGCAGGTCGTCATCGGAGTCTTCGTCCCATCCCAACTCCTGGATGATCTGATCGTGTTGGATGCCCAACCTCTGGGCAGAACTGCGCTCGCTGTCACCCCCGGTGACCACCGTGGGAACCTCCTTCATCTCTCCGCTGGCCGTGTTTGGCCATATCGTCGCACGCCGTGTCTCAGTACGTCGCGTCGCAAAGGCTTAACGCCGCAGACCTCGCGTCATTGAGCTCACCGATGATCTGGTTGAACTCGCTCGGCGATGCCTGGTTGTTGATCGCATCAGCCGCAGCCTGGGCGCCGCTGACCCACGCGGCGAATGCATCCTGGAGTTCCTGAGGCATGACATCGCTGACGCTGCCTGTCACTGCCTCCGCGCTCTGGTTCAGCCCGTCAACGGCCGGGCCCTCGGTATTCGCGACATCGCCGCCTTTCTCGTTGAACGCGCTGACATAGGCGTTGACCGCATCGATGGCATCGGCGCTGGTGGTCGACAACGTGTCACAACTGGAGTGCACCGCAGCGGTGGTCAGCGAGGCCTGCCGCTCGGATTCCCGAGCGCTGCTGCTGGCCACCGACTGCGATGAGGACACCGACATCGAGGTGCGGTAGGCCGGGGCATCGGAGGCATTGACGATCGCGTCGCCGCCGGTGACTGCGGTGCACCCCGCCACCGGTAGGACCAGCACCGCGATGCCAGCCCCCCACAGTGCGGCAATGCGACACCGGCGCCCAGATCCGATCAGCACAGACGCAGACGTTACCGCCTGACCGGCCCAGTCGGCGTGTGGCATGAATTTCAGGTGCCGTGTGGGACCACTCTGCATCGCGAGTGCCGCGGGTGCGGCACCATAGGACAGGCAATCCCTGCACCGGCTACCGAGGAGCGGAAGTTGACGGCCCAGTTCAAACGCTACGACCGGAGTCAAAGCTCAGGGACCCCAAACAAATCCGATCGGGTTCGGGTCATCCGCGACGGCGTGGCCTCGTATCTGCCCGATATCGACGCCGACGAGACCTCGGAGTGGCTGGAATCGTTCGACGACCTGCTGACGCGGTCCGGGCCGGCCCGGGCCCGCTACCTGATGCTGCGCCTACTCGAGAGGGCCGGCGAACAGCGGGTGGCGATCCCCGCGTTGACGTCGACCGACTACGTCAACACCATCCCGACCGAGTTGGAGCCCTGGTTCCCCGGCGACGAAGAGGTTGAACGCCGCTACCGCCGCTGGATCCGATGGAACGCCGCGATCATGGTGCACCGCGCCCAGCGTCCCGGCGTCGGCGTCGGCGGGCATATCTCCACCTATGCCTCATCGGCGTCGCTCTACGAGGTGGGCTTCAACCACTTCTTCCGGGGTAAATCGCATCCCGGCGGCGGTGACCAGATATTCATCCAGGGCCACGCCTCCCCCGGTATCTATGCCCGCGCCTTCCTGGAGGGCCGCCTATCCGCGGACCAGATGGACGGATTCCGCCAGGAGCACAGCCACCCGGGCGGCGGGCTGCCGTCCTACCCGCACCCCCGGCTGATGCCCGACTTCTGGGAGTTCCCCACGGTATCGATGGGCCTGGGCCCGATGAACGCGATCTATCAGGCCCGGTTCAACCACTACCTGCACGACCGCGGCATCAGAGACACCTCGGATCAGCATGTCTGGGCATTCCTCGGCGACGGCGAGACAGATGAGCCGGAGAGTCGCGGCTTGGCACATGTGGCCGCGCTGGAGGGCCTCGACAACCTGACCTTCGTCGTCAACTGCAACCTGCAACGCCTCGACGGGCCGGTACGCGGCAACGGCAAGATCGTGCAGGAACTGGAATCCTTCTTCCGCGGCGCCGGCTGGAACGTCATCAAGGTGGTCTGGGGCCGCGAGTGGGATGCGCTGCTGCACGCCGATAAGGACGGCGCGCTGGTGAATTTGATGAACGCCACCCCCGATGGTGATTTCCAGACCTACAAGGCCAATGACGGAACCTACGTGCGGGAACACTTCTTCGGCCGCGACCCGCGCACCAAGTCACTGGTGAAGGACATGACCGACGCAGAGATCTGGAACCTCAAACGCGGCGGCCACGACTACCGCAAGGTCTACGCCGCCTACCGGGCGGCGATGGAGCACAAGGGCCAGCCCACGGTGATCCTGGCCAAGACCATCAAGGGCTACACGCTCGGCTCGCACTTCCAGGGGCGCAACGCTACGCATCAGATGAAAAAGCTTGCGCTGCAAGACCTTAAGGACTTCCGCGATGCGATGAAGATACCGCTCAGCGACGCGCAACTGGAGGAAAACCCGTACCTTCCGCCGTACTACCACCCCGGTTCGGAGTCGCCGGAGATCCGCTACCTGCTGGACCGGCGCACTTCGCTTGGCGGTTTCCTACCGGAGCGCCGAACCAAGTCGAGGGCACTGACGCTGCCGCCTCACGATATCTACAAGCCGCTCAAGTCGGGCTCGGGCACCCAGGATGTGGCCACCACCATGGCCACCGTGCGCGTGTTCAAGGAACTGCTGCGCGACTCCAACATCGGACCTCGCATCGTGCCGATCATTCCCGACGAGGCCCGCACTTTCGGTATGGACTCATGGTTCCCGAGCTTGAAGATCTACAACCGCAACGGTCAGCTCTACACCGCGGTCGATGCCCAGCTGATGCTGGCCTACAAGGAGAGCGAGAAGGGCCAGATCCTGCACGAGGGCATCAACGAGGCCGGCTCGACCGCCTCGTTCACCGCCGTCGGGACGTCGTACGCAACGCACAACGAGCCGATGATCCCGGTCTACATCTTCTATTCGATGTTCGGTTTCCAACGCACCGGCGACAGCTTCTGGGCCGCCGCCGATCAGATGGCCCGCGGCTTCGTGTTGGGCGCGACAGCCGGGCGCACCACACTGACCGGCGAAGGGTTGCAGCACGCCGACGGGCACTCCCTGCTGCTGGCATCGACCAATCCGGCTGTGGTCGCCTATGACCCGGCCTTCGCCTACGAGATCGCCCACATCGTGGAAAGCGGGTTGTCGCGCATGTTCGGGGAGAACCCGGAGAACGTGTACTTCTACATCACGATCTACAACGAGCCCTATCCCCAGCCGGCCGAACCCGAGCACCTCGATGTCGAGAACCTCCTGCGAGGGATGTACCGCTACCGCAAGGCGACCGACAAGCGCAGCAGCGCCGCGCAGATCCTGGCTTCGGGGGTGGCGATGCCGGCCGCACTGCGGGCCGCCGAACTGTTGGCACAGCACTGGGATGTGGCCGCCGACATATGGTCGGTGACTAGTTGGAATGAGTTGCACCGAGACGGACTCGCGGTCGAGAAGGCGCTACTGCGCCACCCGGATCGAGCGGCAGCGGTTCCCATCGTCACGCAGTTACTGGGCAAGAGTGCGGGCCCGGTGGTGGCGGTCTCCGACTGGATAAGGGCCGTGCCCGAACAGATCCGGCCGTGGGTACCGAACACCTACGTGACGTTGGGCACCGATGGGTTCGGATTCTCCGACACCCGCCCGGCAGCACGGCGCTACTTCAACACCGATGCCGAGTCGGTGGTGGTAGCCGTACTTGAGGCACTGGCCCGGGATGGTGATATCGACCCGTCGGTGGCGGTCGCGGCGGCCCGGGAGTACCGGATCGACGATGTGATGGCCGCCCCTGAGCAGACCTCGGACCCCGGAGTGGCTTAGGCCACGATATTTGGCAGATGCAGCTAAAAAATGGCGTAGCTTTTAGAGGTGCCCGACAATACCCAATCTGAGCGGCCCCGCTCACCGATGGAACTGCTCAGCGACGTTCCCGAGCCGACACTGCGCCGGCTCAAGCAGTACTCGGGCAGGCTGGCCACCCAGGCGGTACACGTCATGGGCGAACGGCTGCCGTTCTTCAACGATCTGGAAGCGTCCCAGCGAGCCAGTGTGCAGTTGGTCGTCCAGGCCTCAGTGGTCAACTTCGTGGAATGGATGCGCGACCCGTCCAGTGAGGTGGGCTACACCGCCCAGGCCTTCGAACTGGTGCCCCAAGACCTGACCCGCAAGATCGCGCTGGCCCAAACCGTCGACATGGTTCGAGTGACGATGGAGTTCTTCGAGGAGGTAGTCCCGATGCTGGCCCGCACCGAGGAGCAGTTGACGGCTCTGACGGTCGGCATCCTGCGCTACAGCCGCGATCTGGCATTCGCGGCCGCGACCGCCTACGCAGACGCCGCCGAGGCGCGCGGCTCCTGGGATAGCCGGATGGAGGCCAGCGTGGTCGATGCGGTGGTCCGCGGCGATAGCGGCCCGGAGCTGCTGTCCCGCGCGGCGGCGCTGAACTGGGACACCACCGCGCCCACGACCGTGGTGGTCGGCACACCGCCGCCAGGGCGCGAAGACCTGGCGAGCGAGGACATCCGAGAGATCGCGCAGCGGCACGACCGTGCGGCGCTGGCCGACGTGCACGGCACCTGGCTGATCGCGATCATCTCCGGTCCGCTGACACCTACCGACCGGTTCTTCAATGACCTGCTCACCGCTTTTTCCCCGGGCCCGGTCGTGATCGGGCCCGCCGCCCCCATGCTCACCGCGGCCTATCACAGTGCCGGCGAGGCCATTTCCGGAATGAACGCGGTAGCCGGCTGGAATGGGGCGCCGCGGCCGGTGCCGGCCCGCGAACTGCTGCCCGAGCGCGCGCTGATGGGTGACGCATCAGCCGTGGCGGCCCTGTACAACGAGGTCATGCGACCGCTGGCCGATGCCGGTCCGGTGCTCGCTGAAACGCTCGACGCCTACATCGACAGCGGCGGCGCAATCGAGGCCTGCGCGCGAAAATTGTTCGTTCATCCAAACACGGTGCGCTACCGCCTCAAGCGGATCGCCGACTTCACCGGACGTGATCCCACCGTGCCCAGGGACGCCTACATCCTGAGGGTTGCCACCACGGTCGGTCGGCTCGATTACCCAACACCGCAGCAGACTGTCGCCCAGAACAGAACAAACACCTGGGTGACACAGCTCACCCCACCCCTGGTCGGGTCGGGCCATCACACCAGTGACGAGAGCTAGATCGCAGGACGGTCTCGATAACATCGCATCCACGGGGTCATTTGTAGGTATCCCACAAAAACCTAAGACAAGGTTCATAATCCTTTACACCCCGCAAAACGGCAATCACAGTGTTCTCTTAGAGATGTGATCGCGCTGCTCGCGCCCGGACAGGGCTCCCAGAAACCCGGCATGCTTGCCGAGTGGCTGAACCTCCCCGGCGCAGCCGACCGCATCGACCGTTGGTCGCAGATCAGCGGCCTGAATCTGGCCCGGCTCGGCACCACCGCGACCGCCGAGGAAATCACCGATACAGCGATCACCCAGCCACTGGTGGTGGCAGCCACCCTGCTGGCCCACTCGGTGCTGGCCGAGCGCGGCCTACCGGCCGCCGCCGACACCGTCATCGCAGGTCATTCGGTCGGTGAGATCGCGGCCTACGCCATGGCCGGGGTGATCTCCGAGGACGACGCGATCAAACTCGCCGTGGTGCGCGGCACCGAAATGGCCAAGGCCTGTGCCGCTGAACCCACCGGCATGTCCGCTGTGCTCGGCGGCGAGGAGGACGAGGTGCTCGCGAGGCTCGAAGCCCTCGACTTGATCCCGGCCAACCGCAACGCCGCAGGCCAGATCGTGGCTGCCGGTGCGATTGCCGCGTTGGAGAAGCTGGCCGAGGATCCTCCTGCCAACGCCCGGGTGCGCCAGTTGGCCACCGCCGGGGCGTTCCACACCCACTACATGGCCTCGGCGCAGGACGGCTACGCAGCCGCGGCCGCCGAGGTTGCCACGCATGATCCGGCCACCACCCTGCTGTCCAATTTCGACGGTCGGCCGCTGACTTCGGCAGCCGACGCCATCGAAAAGCTCGTCGCGCAGTTGACCCGTCCGGTGCGTTGGGACCTGTGCAACGACACCATCCGCACGCTCAACATCACGGCGATCATCGAGTTCCCGCCCGCGGGCGCGCTGAGCGGCATCGCCAAAAGAGAACTTCGGGGCGTCGCAACGCACGCCGTCAAGACACCCGCAGATCTGGACGGACTGTCCGGGCTCTGACCCGCCGGCACCGATCAGGACAACCACATAAAGAAGCACTATCACCGATTTATCAAGTAACACAACCGATTACCCAGCAATACAACACACGAAGGGAGCCACCCTGTGGCCGCCAATCAGGATGAAATCATCGCCGGTCTCGCCGAGATCATCGAAGAGGTCACCGGTATCGAGCCGTCCGAGGTCACCATGGAGAAGTCGTTCGTTGACGACCTCGACATCGACTCGCTGTCAATGGTTGAGATCGCGGTTCAGACCGAGGATAAGTACGGCGTGAAGATTCCCGATGAGGATCTGGCCGGTCTGCGCACCGTCGGCGACGTCGTGGCCTACATCCAGAAGCTTGAGCAGGAGAACCCCGAGGCCGCGGCCGCGCTGCGCGACAAGTTCGGTACAGACAAGTGACCAGGCCTTCCACTGCTAACGGCGGCTTCCCGAATGTCGTGGTGACCGCCGTCGAGGCGACCACGGCGCTCGGTGCTGACATCGACAGCACGTGGAAGGCCCTGTTGGCCGGCGAGAGCGGAATCCGGGTCCTTGAGGATGACTTCATCACCAAATGGGACCTACCGGTACGGATCGGCGGGCACCTCGTCGATCCGGTCGACGACCACATGGGCCGACTGGACCTGCGACGCATGTCGTATGTCCAGCGGCTGTCGAAGTACCTCGGCATGAAGATGTGGGAGTCAGCCGGCAAGCCGGAGATCGACCCGGACCGCTTCGCGGTCGTTATCGGAACCGGCCTGGGTGGCGGCGAGAAGATCGTCGAAACCTATGACCTGATGAATGAGGGCGGCATCCGCAAGGTGTCACCGCTGGCCGTTCAAATGATCATGCCGAACGGCGCGGCCGCAGTCCTCGGTCTCGAACTGGGCGCCCGCGCCGGGGTCATCACCCCGGTGTCGGCCTGCTCATCGGGGTCGGAGGCAATCGCCCACGCCTGGCGACACATCGTCATGGGCGACGCCGACATTGTGGTCTGCGGTGGCGTCGAAGGAACGATCGAGGCGCTGCCGATCGCGGCGTTCTCGATGATGCGCGCGATGTCGACCCGCAACGAGGATCCGACCGCCGCGTCTCGTCCGTTCGACCGCGACCGCGACGGGTTCGTCTTCGGTGAGGCCGGAGCGATGATGATCATCGAGACCGAGGAGCATGCCAAGGCCCGCGGCGCCACACCGTTGGCCCGACTGCTGGGTGCGGGTATCACCTCGGACGCCTTCCACATGGTGGCTCCGGCATCGGACGGTCTGCGGGCCGGTGGCGCCATGAAGCGGTCGATGGAAACGGCGGGACTTTTGCCTGCGGACATCGACCACGTCAACGCACACGCGACGTCGACCTCGATCGGCGACGTGGCGGAAGCCAATGCCATCCGGGTCGCCGGTGTGGAGCATGCGCCGGTCTACGCGCCGAAGTCAGCGCTGGGTCACTCGATCGGAGCGGTCGGTGCGCTGGAGTCGATTCTGACGGTGCTCGCCCTGCGTGACGGTGTCATCCCGCCCACGCTGAACTACGAGACGCCCGATCCTGAGATCGACCTGGACGTCGTCGCGGGCGAACCGCGCTACGGCGACTACAGGTACGCAATCAACAACTCGTTCGGATTCGGCGGACACAACGTCGCACTCGCCTTCGGGCGCTACTAAACCGTCGGGCAGTACCGAGAAGGGAACAATCCGGGCAATGGCACCGCTGACAACGGGCAACGGTCTTCCCGACGTGGTCGTCACCGGCATAGCCATGACGACCGCGTTGGCCGTTGATGCCGAGAACACCTGGAAGAAACTCCTCGACGGGCAAAGCGGCATCCGCACCCTCGACGACCCTTTCGTCGAGGAGTACGAACTGCCGGTGCGGATCGGTGGGCACCTGTTGGAGGACTTCGAGTCCGATCTGGAGCGGGTGGAGAAGCGCCGACTGTCGTATCTGCAGAAGATGTCAACGGTGCTGGGCCGGCGGGTCTGGCAAAACGCCGGATCACCCGAGGTCGACACCCGGCGCCTGATGGTGTCCATCGGGACCGGTTTGGGTTCTTCCGAGGAGTTGGTGTTCGCCTATGACGGCCTGCGATCCAGGGGGTTGCGGGCCGTCTCACCGTTGGTCGTGCAGATGTTCATGCCCAACGGCCCGGCCGCGGTCGTCGGGCTTGACCTGGGCGCCAAAGCCGGTGTGTGCACACCTATTTCGGCATGCGCGTCGGGTTCGGAGGCGATCGCCAACGCATGGCGCAACATCGTCTACGGCGAGGCCGATATCGCGGTGTGCGGTGGCGTGGAAACCAAGATCGAGTCGGTACCAATCGCCGCGTTCGCTCAGATGCGTATCGTGCTGTCCAATACCAACGACGACCCGGCCGGTGCCTGTCGTCCGTTCGACCGCGACCGCAACGGCTTCGTATTCGGCGAAGGTGCCGCGCTGATGGTCATCGAAACCGAGGAGCACGCCAAGGCTCGCGGCGCCGCCATCCTGGCCCGCATCATGGGAGCATCAGTCACCTCGGACGGCCACCACATCGTGGCGCCGGATCCCGATGGCGTGCAGGCCGGCCAGGCGATGACCCGGGCAATCCAGCTCGCCGGCCTGCAACCCGGCGACATCCACCACGTCAACGCCCATGCAACCGGAACCAATGTCGGTGATGTCGCCGAGGGCAGGGCGATCAACAACGCAATGGGCAGCCACCGGCCCGCGGTCTACGCGCCCAAGTCGGCGCTGGGCCACTCGGTGGGGGCCGTCGGCGCGGTGGAGTCCATCCTCACTGTGCTCGCACTGCGCGACGGCGTGATCCCGCCGACACGCAACCTGCACAACCTCGATCCGGAGATCGACCTAGACGTGGTGGCCGGGGAACCCCGGTCGGGTAACTACCGGTACGCGATCAACAACTCGTTCGGATTCGGTGGACATAACGTCGCCATCGCCTTCGGGAAGTACTGAAAACCGAAGAGCGAAAAGGCACCCCACCGATATCCGGCGCGCACAAGGAGGTATAGATGACGATCATGGCCCCTGAGGCGGTCGGCGAATCGCTCGACCCGCGTGACCCGTTACTGCGGCTGCGAGCCTTCTTCGATGACGACAGTATCGAACTGCTGCATGAGCGCGACCAATCCGGCATCCTGGCCGCGACCGGTACCGTCAATGGCCTGCGCACCATCGCGTTCTGTACCGACGGCACCGTCATGGGCGGTGCCATGGGCCTGGACGGCTGCCGCCACATCGTCAACGCCTACGACCTCGCGATCGAGGAGCAGAGCCCGATCGTCGGCATCTGGCACTCCGGTGGCGCCCGACTGGCCGAGGGTGTCAAGGCACTGCACGCGGTCGGCCTGGTATTTGAGGCAATGATCCGGGCCTCAGGCTACATCCCGCAGATCTCGCTGGTGGTCGGCTTCGCCGCCGGCGGTGCGGCCTATGGGCCGGCGCTGACCGATGTGGTCGTGATGGCACCGGAGGGCCGGGTGTTCGTCACCGGGCCCGACGTTGTCCGCAGCGTGACCGGCGAGGACGTCGACATGGCCGCCCTCGGCGGGCCGGACACCCACCACCGTAAGTCCGGGGTGTGCCACATCGTCGCCGACGGTGAACCTGACGCCTACGCCCGCGGGCGCCGATTGGTCGGATTGTTCTGCCAGCAGGGTATTTTCGACCGTGCCAAGGCCGAGGCCGGCGACGTCGATCTGCACGCCCTACTGCCGGACTCGCCGAGGCGAGCCTACGACGTACATCCCCTCGTCGAAGCGCTACTGGACTCCGACGAGCCGTTCGAGGAGTTCCAGTCCAAATGGGCTCCGTCGATGGTGGTCGGTCTGGGCCGACTGTCGGGACGCACCGTCGGGCTGCTGGCCAACAATCCGCTGCGCCTCGGCGGGTGTCTGAACTCCGAAAGTGCCGAGAAGGCAGCGCGTTTCGTCCGTCTCTGCGACGCGTTCGGCATACCGCTTGTGGTTATCGTCGACGTGCCGGGTTACCTGCCCGGTGTTGACCAGGAGTGGGGCGGTGTGGTGCGTCGCGGCGCGAAACTGCTGCACGCGTTCGGTGAGGCCTCGGTCCCCCGAGTGACACTGGTGACCCGCAAGATCTACGGCGGGGCCTATATCGCGATGAACTCCCGCTCATTGGGTGCGACGAAGGTGTTCGCCTGGCCGGACGCCGAAGTCGCTGTGATGGGCGCCAAGGCGGCCGTGGGCATTCTGCACAAGCGCAAACTCGCCGCGGCACCCGATCACGAGCGTGAGGCCCTGCACGAGGAGTTGGCCGACGAGCACGAGCGGATCGCCGGCGGGGTAGACGCCGCCATCGAGATCGGTGTGGTCGACGAGAAGATCGACCCCGCCCACACCCGCAGCAAGCTCACGCAGACCCTGGCCGAAGCGCCGGCCCGGCGCGGCCGCCACAAGAACATTCCACTGTAGGCGGTCTGTCCCACCGGTCTCCCTCGCGAGCAGACGCAAAATCGCACGAAATCGCCGCGATTCGTGCGATTTTGCGTCTGCTCACCAGGTTGCGGCGAGGAACTCCTGCGCCGCGTCCACCGTGCGCTCCCGGTCCGCGGCGACCAACCCGATACGGGTGCGCCGGTCCAGGATGTCGGAGACATCGAGTGCGCCCTCATGCGTGACGGCGAACTCGAATTCCGCTCGCGTCACGTCAATGCCCTCTGACACCGGCTCAGCCGGGCGCTCACAACGCGCGGCAGCGACCACGTTCCGCGACTCCGCACCATAGCGAGCCACCAGCGAACCCGGAAGATCCCCGCTGGTTCGCAGTATGCCGCTATTCCGCTGCGCTGCAACGGGATTAGCAGGTGCACCGACCAATGGCAGATTGCGGGTGCGACAGGGCTGCGCCATCAGCCCGCGAGCGGCAATTGCGCGGTCCAGGACATCCTCGGCCATGTACCGGTATTCGGTGAGCTTGCCGCCCACAACACTAAAGAGCCCCGCATCGGATTCCAGCACCGCGTGATCGCGGGACAGGTCGGAGGTGCGCCCGCCGCTTTCTCCCCCGATATCAATCAGCGGCCGCAGGCCGGCGTAGGCGCCGGTGACGTCGGCGGTGGTCAACTCGGTCTGCAGCGCCGTATTCACCGTGTCGAGCAGAAAGCCGATCTCGGCCGGTGTCGGCTGCGGCACATCCGGTATCGGACCCGGCGCCTCCTCGTCGGTGAGGCCCAGGTAGACCCGGCTCAGTTGGGCCGGAAGGGCGAAGACGAACCGGTTGGTCTCGCCTGGGATGGGAATCGTCAGCGCCGCGGTCGGATTGCCGAACGCTGCGGCGTCGAACACCAGATGAGTACCGCGGCTGGGCCGCAGCCGAATCGAGGTATCCACCTCCGCGGCCCACACACCCGTCGCGTTGATGACCACTCGGGCCGCCAGATCCATCGACTCGCCGGTCAACTCATCGGTGACGCGCACCGAGGTTCCGGTGGCAGCGGAGACGCGGGTGCGAGTGAGGATGCGCGCGCCGTGTTGGGCGGCAGTGCGCGCCACAGCCACCACCAGCCGGGCGTCGTCGATCAGTTGTCCGTCGAAGGCCAGCAACGCACCGTCGAGTCCCTCGCGGCGCACGGTCGGGGCCATCGCCGCCGCCTGCTCTGCGCTGATCCGGCGGGACCGCGGCAAGATCGACGACCGGGTACCGGCCAGTGCGCGCAAGACATCGCCGGCCCGAAAACCGGTTCGCACCAGCGCCCGCTGAGACCCACTCATCGACGGCAGCAGCGGCACCAGTTGTGGCATCGCCCTGACCAGGTGCGGCGCGTTGACGGACATCAGGATGCCGCGCTCGATCGAGCTGCGGCGGGCGATACCGATATTGCCGCTGGCCAGGTAGCGCAGGCCGCCATGAGCCAACTTCGAGCTCCATCGGCTGGTGCCGAAGGCGAGATCGTGCTTTTCCAGCAGCACGACCGACAGGCCCCGGCTGGCGGCATCGAGCGCGATGCCGACGCCGGTGATACCGCCACCGATGACGATGACATCTGTCGCTCCATCCGCACCCACTGCACTCAGGTCGGCACTGCGTCGGGCTGCGTTAAGAACAGTGAGATCTCTCACGGGCACAGGTATCCGTTCAGTGTGTGGGACAGTTCGATACCGAGTGCGTCGGCATCGAGGACCGGCTCGACGATCTGACCGGACTGGATGGTGGACTGGGCGATCAGCAGAACCATGGCCGCCAGCGCCCGGGGATCTGCTCGACGAACACTGTCGTCGGCCTGGGCTTTGCGAAGTTCCTCGGCAATGACATCGATGAGCATCTGCTGGCTGGTACCCAACCGTTCGGAGATGTAGACCATCGCCAGTTCCGGCGCCGAGCGCAAGACGGTACGGACGAGTTCGTCGCGCCGCAGCCGGCCCGCCACCGCGGTGATCCGCTGCACCAGGGCGTCGCGGCCCATCCCGCGCATCGGCACCTCGCGCCAGGCTCCGATGATCCGGTCGGTCAGCAGTGCGGCCAGGATGGTCCGGGTGTCCGGCCATCGCCGATACACCGTCGGCCTACTCACCCCGGCCCGGCGGGCGATCTCGGCCAGCGTGACACGTTGCACGCCGAAGTCACCCACACAACTGGCCGCGGCCGTCAGTATCCGGTCGCCGACATCCACCGACTCCACATTACTGATTGACAACATCTGTAATACTGTAATCCATGGTCGACACCGACGCCGGAAATCACCTGCTACCACCCATGGCCTGGGACGGCTGGGGTGACCCGGGGTTGGCCAAACCGCTGTCTGCCGGTATTCGCGCACTGCTCGAGCAGGCACTCGGTGTGACCGGCACCGAAATCGGCGCACCCGGTATCGACGAGGTTCAGCTATCCTCCAGCGCCCTGGTGCCTAATCACCGCGACGGGTTGGCCGCCATCGTCGGCAGCGATTATCTGCGCACCGGCGACCGTGATCGGCTGCTCCATGCCGGCGGTAAATCCACATTGGATCTGTTGCGGCGCAGGCAGATTCGCCAGGATGCTCCCGATGCCGTGATGTTGCCCGGCAGCGAAGACGATATTTCTGCGATCCTCGACTACTGCACCCAGCATCGCATCGCAGTGGTGCCGTTCGGCGGCGGGACCAGCGTGGTCGGCGGACTCGACCCGATCCGAGACGGATTCGACGCCGTCGTCACGCTGGACCTGCGCCGCTTCGACGAACTGCACTGGCTCGACGAGACCTCGAGCGAGGCCGAACTCGGAGCCGGTGTCACCGGGCCGGAAGCTGAACGTCTGCTCGGTGAGCGCGGTTTCTCCCTCGGTCATTTCCCGCAGAGTTTCCGCTTCGCCAGTATTGGCGGTTTCGCCGCCACCCGATCCTCGGGTCAAAACTCCGCCGGTTATGGCCGCTTCAATGACATGGTCCGCGGGATGCGGGTGGTGAGCCCGGCCGGCGTACTCGACCTCGGCCGCGCCCCCGCCTCGGCCGCCGGGCCGGACCTTCGCGAACTGTTCGCCGGATCCGAGGGTGTGTTCGGCATCATCACCCGGGTGCGGGTGCGGGTTCATCCGGTTCCCGAGGCTGTGCGATATGAGGCGTGGTCATTCCCGGATTTCACCACCGGGGCCGACGCCCTGCGCGCCGTCATCCAGACCGGCACCGGCCCCACTGTGCTTCGGCTTTCCGACGAGGTCGAGACGGGTATCAACCTGGCCACCACATCGAACATCGGCGAGCAGAGCATCACCGGCGGCTGCCTGGCGATCACGATGTTCGAAGGTAGCCACGCTCACGCGGAGAGCCGCCATGAGGAAACGAGCGCCGTGCTCGCCGCCCACGGCGGCACGTCGCTCGGCGAGGGTCCCGCGAAGGCCTGGGAGCACGGCCGTTTCAACGCCCCGTATCTGCGCGACGCACTGCTGTCGGCGGGCGCGTTGTGCGAAACCCTGGAGACCGCAACGTCGTGGTCGAACCTCGCGGTGCTCAAGGTCGCGGTCACCGAAGCCCTGAGGACGGCTCTGACCGAAAGTGGCACAGCGGCTTTGGTTATGTGCCACATTTCGCATGTGTATCCCACCGGCGCGTCGTTGTATTTCACCGTGGTCGCGGGACAACGCGGCGATGTCGCCGAGCAGTGGCACGCCGCGAAGGCCGCCGCGGCGCACGCCATCGTCACCCGCGGCGGCACCATCACCCATCACCACGCGGTCGGCACCGATCACCGCCCGTGGATGGCCGACGAGATCGGGGATCTCGGGGTGCGGGTGCTGCGCGCGGTCAAGCAGACGCTGGACCCAGCCGGAATCCTCAACCCGGGCAAGCTCATTCCATGACCGAGATCGGCCGCGTCACGCTGTTGACGAACCCGATGGCAGGTCACGGCAATGCCCCGCATGCGGCCGAACGCGCGGTCGCGCGCTTCTGCGAACGCGGCGTGGACGTGACCGAAATCGTCGGCCGCGACCCCACTCACGCCCGCGAATTGGTTGACGAGGCCCTAGCTCACGGCACCGATGCCCTTGTGGTCGTCGGCGGTGACGGTGTCATCTCGCTGGCGCTCCAGGCGTTGGCGCACAGCGATATTCCACTGGGAATCGTCGCGGCCGGCACCGGAAACGACCATGCCCGCGAGTACGGCCTACCGGTCGGTGACCCGGCGGCGGCGGTCGACGTGATCATCGCAGGCCAGACCGAGACCATCGACCTCGGACATATCCGGGGTGCTGACGGCACCGGCACCTGGTTCGGCACCATCGCCGCAACCGGGTTCGACTCGCTTGTCAGCGACCGGGTCAATCGGATGCGCTGGCCGCACGGTCGGATGCGCTACAACCTGGCCATCGTGGCCGAACTGTCACAGCTGCGTCCGCTGCCATTCCGGTTGGTGCTCGACGGCGACCGCGAGATCGTCACCGACCTCACGCTGGCGGCGTTCGGCAACACCCGCAGTTACGGCGGCGGAATGCTGATCTGTCCCGGCGCCGATCATGCTGACGGAATGCTCGACATCACGATGGTGAGCAGTGGGTCCCGACTGAAGCTGGTCCGGCTCTTCCCCACCATCTTCAAGGGCACCCACGTCGAACTCGACGAGGTGACGACCGCGCGGGCCAGGAACATCAAGGTCGAGTGCCCGGGCATCAATGCCTACGCCGACGGCGAATACGCCTGCCCTTTGCCGGCTGAGATCTCAGCAATGCCAGGCGCATTGACGATCCTGCGCCCGGCGCCCTAGGAGTCGGCGAGGATCCGGGTACGCGCCGGATCGTAGAACGGCGCCATCTGCAGCCGCGCCGGAAGATCGCCCTGCGGGGTGGCAACCGTGAACAACTGCTCGCGCAACCAGTCCCCGGTGACACCGCCCTCATGGGCCACCTGCGCAAGCCCGACCGGACCACCGAGGGTGTGGCCGTAGGCTGCGGCCCGGACATAACCGACCCACTTCCCGTCAATCATGACCGGCTCATTGCCGAACAGGTCAGCGCCCTCGTCGTCCACGAACAGGTTGACGACCCGGTTATGCGGTGTGCCCTGAGCCTTGAACTCCAGCAGAGCATCGCGCCCGACGAAACCACCCGGCTTGTCCCACGCGATGGTGAATCCCAGCCCGGCCTCGATCGGGTTGTCGGTGTTGTCGATGTCCACGCCCAGATCCCGGTAGCCCTTCTCCAACCGCAGGCTCGACATCGCCGCCAGACCGACCGGACGGAAACCGAGATCGGCACCGGCGGAGACTAATTCGTCATACACACCGGCCGCGTACTCGGTGGGGATGTGCAACTCCCAGCCCAGCTCGCCGAGATAGGTGACCCGAGCCGCCAGCACCGGCGCGTAGCCAACGTGGATTTGTTTGGCCGAGAGATAGGGAAACGCCTCGTTGGACAGGTCTGCATCAGTCAACCGGGACAGCAGGGTGCGCGATTTCGGTCCCTGTACCGACAGCAGCGTTGTCGCGGAGGTGGTCTCGGTGACCACCACGACCTCGCCGGAGCGGGTTTCGCGGCGGATCATGGGTTCGATACGGCGGTGGATGAGGTCAGAGGTGACGACGAGGAACTTCTCCTCGCCGAGTCGGGTGATCGTCAGGTCGGTCGCGATACCGCCTGCACTGTTCAGCCATTGCGTGTAGATCAGCCGTCCGATCTCACGGTCGATGACGCTGACCGAGAGCCGATCGAGCACCTTCGCCGCGTCGGGACCCTGAACGAGAAACTTCGCCATCAGGCTCATGTCCAGGACGCCGACATCCTCGCGTACCGCCCGGTGCTCGCGGCCCACGATGTCGAAGGACGCCTGCCTGGCGAAGTCCAGCGTGCTCTCCGGATGGATTCCGTCGGTGTCGTACCACTCGGCGAACTCCCAACCCACCGAGGCGTTGAAATGCCCGCCGGCGGCCACCAATCGGTCGTGCAATACCGACCGGCGGACATCGCGCGCCGAACCCGGCTTCCAGGCCGGCCAGACCGCGTCACCGAAGAGCACACCGAGTTGCTCGACGGTCCGCTCCGCGCGGAAGCGCCGAGACGTCTCGTGGGTGGCGGCCCGGTCGATGGCGTAGCCGGTGACATCCACCGGTGGGACGCCGTCGACGATCCAGTGCGCCATCACGTTGCCGATGCCACCGCCCATCAGGATGCCCAGCGAGTTCATTCCGGCCGCGACGAAGTAGCCGTCCAGTTCGGGCGCGGGTCCCAGCATCGGCCGGATATCCGGGGTGAATGACTCCGGACCGCAGAAGAACAGTCTGACGCCGACCTCGGACAGCGACGGGATCCGCTCAAGCGCGGTACCCAGATACGGACCCACCCGGTCCCAGTCCGGCGGCATCGTGCCGAAGGCGAAGCTGTCCGGGACGCCGTCCAGCGACCACGGCGCACCAACCGGTTCAAACAGACCCACCAGCATGCCGTCGCCCTCGGGCCGGTAATAGCCGTAGCGTTCCGGATCCTCGATCACCGCAAGGTCTTTATCCATGCCCGGAACGGCATCGGTGATCAGGTAGTAGTGCTCGGCCGCCTGCAGTGGGATGCAGACGTCATTGATCGCGCCGAGTTGACGAGCCCACATGCCGGCGGCATTCACCACGATCTCGGTCTCCATCCGACCCTGATCAGTCAGCACTGCGGTCACCCGACCACGCTTGGTCTCGACACCGGTGACTGTGACGCCTTCGATGACACGCGCACCAAGAGCCTTGGCGCCCTTGGCCATTGACGTGGCCACACCGACCGGGTCGGCACGGCCCTCATCGGGCACATAGAATCCGGCCAGCACGTCCGAGGTATCCAGCAGCGGCCACATATCCTGTAATTCGCGCGCACTGATCTCGTGCTCAGCAACACCGAATCCATGCATCCACGCCGATGAGCGGCGTAACGCGTCGAGCCGTTGCGGGTTGGTGGCAAGGCTGACATGGCCGACCGGATTGAACCCGGTGGAGTGGCCGGTTTCCTCCTCGAGGCGCGCATAGAGGTCGCGCGAGTACCGGCTGAAGAACAGTGCAGTCTCGTCAGTCATACCCGCCGAGGTGATCAGGCCGGCGGCATGCCAGGTCGTGCCCGCCGTCAGTTCGTGTTGTTCAAGCAGGACCACATCCGTCCAGCCCAGGTGCGCAAGGTGATAGGCGATGCTGCATCCCGTCACACCACCGCCGACGATGACGACGCGGGCGCGCGCGGGCAACTCCTTGCCGAGACTACTCAACGGAATCCTCTCCTCTAACCCTGCTGTCGTTTCAAAACCTCGCCCGCCGAGGCCAATTGGACCCGTGAGCGGTCGACGAAGACCGGCGCGCCCACATCTGCGGACAGCGGCCCCGGAGCCTCCGGTGACGTATTGGACAGTGTTGCTTGGAGAACGTACGCAAACTCCCGGGGCTGGTCGTTCTGAAGGTAATGGTTCGCGCGTGGCAGCACCCAGAACTCGTTAGCGCCCGGCTTGTTCACCAGGTAGTTATCCCACACATGAGCCGCGACCCGCAGCGGAGCGACGGTATCGCATAGTCCCCAGATTAACGTGGTCTTGACCGGCAGTGCAGCCAGTCCGTCCAGCCACTGCTGCTCGTTCTCGGCACGCTCCACCAGGTACTGGATGGTGCCGTGCATGACCGCCATGCCGTCGTCGTACGCAAAGGTGTCCGCCAGCGCGGCGATCACCGGATCATCCGGAACCCGAGATGGCGTGAATGTGCTCCGCCCCAACCCGGCCGCGAGCACCTCCGGGGTCATGAAATTCAATGCCGGCGCGGTCTGCGGATCCAGCAACTGGCGTTGGTAGTCGGTGAGGTTCGACAAGGGCAGAAAGATGTTGCCGTTGCCGAGCACCAGGTTGGTCAACTCGAAGGGAAATTCGCCGGCCGCGCATCGGATCGCGAAACTCAGCGCGACACTGTCACCACGATCATGGGCGACGACCGCGCCGGTGCTCGCGCCCAGGATCTCCTCGACGTAGTAACCGAGGAGTTCACTGTCGCGACGCAGCGTGTAGTTCTCGTCGGCCGGCTTGTCGGAGAAGCCGAATCCGGGCAGATCCAGCACGCACACCCGGTGGGTGGCGCTGAGTTCGCTTGCGACGTCGCACCAGTCGATACTGCTCGTCGGAAACCCGTGCACCATGACCAGAAGCGGCGCCTCACGGTCGCCGAATTCGGCATGGAAGATATCGAGGCGGTCGGTGTGCTGAAGTGGCTCGCTCGGAACCCATGAGAAGTGACTGCCGGCCTGCAACCAGTGCCGGGCGCGCTCGGACATGGACTGGCCCCTTCTTTCGTCGGGGCGATCGTACCCGGGGCTAACCAACTCCCCGGCTGAGCCAGCTCACCTCGCCGGCGTCGCCACCGTCGCGGTAGGGCTCCAATGCCTCGTCCCAGGCCGTACCCAGCACGGTATCCAACTCGGCCGCCAACGAGTCAGCGCCCTCGGACATGAGCGACCTCAGCCGCATCTCGCCCACCATGATGTCGCCGTTGGCGCTCATCGCCCCGCTCCACAGCCCCAACTGGGGCGTGTGGCAGAACCGAATGCCGTCCACTCCCGGGCTGGGATCCTCGGTGACCTCGAACCGGAGGACCGACCACGACCGCAGCGCACTGGCCAGCCGCGCCCCGGTGCCGACCGGGCCGACCCAGTTGGTCACCGCGCGCAGTTGGCCCGGCATCGCCGGCTGCGGGGTCCACTTCAGATTCGCCCCTGCACCCAGGGCCGACGATAACGCCCACTCGACATGAGGGCATACCGCCGCCGGCGAGGAGTGGAGATACACCACACCCGTCGTAACGTCGGTGAACTGATTCGACGTACGCATCACTTACTCCTTCGGTTCCACTAGGGACGTCTTCCCCGACGACCTGGTGTTTCCGAAGATGCAGTTGTGCCGTACGGGTCTATTGTGCCCCCTGATACCCCTGTTGCGCTAGTCCGAGATGAACTCTCTTAGGACTTCGTCCGACAACGCAGGCCACAGCGGTTTCGCCCACTCGTCGAAGTCCCGGTCGGTCAGGACCACCAGGGCCAGATCGGCGGCCGGATCGACCCAGATGAACGTCCCGGTCTGCCCGAAATGCCCGTAGGTGCCGGGCGAATTGGCCCCACCGGTCCAGTGCGGCGTCTTGCCGCCGCGGATCTCGAAACCCAGGCCCCAGTCGTTGGGTCGCTGGACCCCGAAACCCGGTAATACGCCGTTCAGCCCGGGGAACTGCACGCTGATGGCCTCGGCGTGCGTCTGAGCGGAGACCATGCGCGGACGGAGCAGATCGCCGGCAAAGCTCACCAGGTCAGCCACCGTGGAGACCGCGCCGAAACCTGCCGCAGCCGCACCGCCGTCAAGCCGCGATGCGGTCATACCGAGTGGGGAGAAGACCGCCTCGGTCAGGTAGCGGCCGAACTCGATGCCGGACTGCCGCTCGACTGTTTCGGCCAGCACCCCGAACCCGTAGTTGGAGTAGACCCGGCGGGTGCCCGGCCGAGCCAGTTCCTCAGCCGAGTTCATCGCCAGCCCGGAGGTATGCGCCAAGAGATGGCGAACCGTGGCACCGGGCGGCCCGGCGGGGGTGTCGAAGTTGATCGCACCCTCCTCGATTGCCACCTGTGCCGCCCGAGCGACCAGTGGCTTGGTCACCGACGCCAGCCGGTAGGGCCGAGTCAGGTCACCCCGGCTGGCGAGCATTCCGGTTGGGCCCACCACGGCGGCCGAGGCGGCCGACACGGGCCAGTCGGCGATCAGGTCAAGGGCTTCAGACATCGCCGCCACCGTATCCCCCTGTTCGGGTGATAGCGGCCCGACTATCGTTTGACCCATGAGTCAAACGGTGCGTGGCGTGATCTCGCGGAGCAAGGGCCAACCTGTCGAACTTGTCGACATCGTGATTCCCGATCCCGGTCCGGGCGAGGTGGTTGTCGCGGTGCACGCGTGCGGCGTCTGCCACACCGATCTGACCTACCGCGAGGGCGGTATCAACGATTCCTATCCCTTCCTGCTCGGCCATGAGGCCGCCGGCGTCGTGGAATCGATCGGACCGGGAGTAACACAGGTCGCCCCCGGCGACTTTGTCATCCTCAACTGGCGCGCGGTGTGCGGCCAGTGCCGGGCCTGCAGACGCGGCCGACCGTGGTACTGCTTCGACACCTTCAATGCCACCCAGAAGATGATGCTGACCGATGGCACCGAGCTGACACCGGCATTGGGCATCGGCGCGTTCGCCGACAAAACCCTGGTGCACCAGGGACAGTGCACAAAGGTCGATGACGAGGCCGACGCGGCCGTCGCCGGACTGCTGGGCTGTGGCGTGATGGCCGGCATCGGCGCGGCGATCAACACCGGCGCGGTGAGCCGCGACGACACCGTGGCGGTGATCGGCTGCGGCGGGGTGGGAGATGCGGCCATCGCCGGCGCGAAACTGGTTGGTGCGCGCACCATTATCGCCGTTGACACCGACGACACCAAACTCGAGTGGGCTCGTGAGTTCGGTGCCACCCACACCGTCAACGCCCGTAACCATGATGTCGTTGAAACCATCCAGGAGCTGACCGACGGCAACGGCGCGGATGTGGTGATCGACGCCGTCGGCCGGCCCGAAACCTGGACGCAGGCTTTCTACGCCCGCGATCTGGCCGGAACCGTCGTGCTGGTCGGCGTTCCGACACCCGATATGCGCCTGGAGATGCCGCTGGTGGACTTCTTCGCCCGCGGCGGCTCGCTGAAGTCCTCCTGGTACGGCGACTGCCTGCCCGAGCGCGACTTCCCCACCCTGATCGACCTCTACCGTCAAGGACGCCTGCCACTGGAGAAGTTCGTGTCCGAACGCATCGGGCTGGAGGGCATCGAGGATGCATTCCACAAGATGCACGCCGGTGAGGTACTGCGCTCGGTGGTCGTGCTGTGAGCGCAAATCAGAGCGGTATCGAGCGGATCGTCACCCACGGCACCTTCTCTCTCGACGGTGGCAGTTGGGACGTCGACAACAATATCTGGATTATCGGTGACAGCTCCGAGGTGATCGTGATCGACGCGGCGCATGACGCGAAGGCCATCGAGGACGCGGTGGCCGGCCGTCACGTCGTCGCGGTGGTGTGCACCCACGGCCACAATGACCACATCACCGTCGCCCCGCAATTGAGCGCCGATCTTGACGCACCGGTTTTTCTGAACCCTGCCGACACCATGCTGTGGGAGACGACCCACGGCGACAAACCGTTCCGCGCACTGCAGGACGCTCAGGTACTCAAGGCCGACGGTATCGAGTTGCATGCCATCGCCACCCCGGGCCACTCTCCCGGATCGACCTGCCTCTACGCACCTGCGTTGGGTGCGGTGTTCTCCGGTGACACCTTGTTCGCGGGCGGCCCGGGCGCCACCGGGCGTTCGTTCTCCGACTTCCCCACCATCCTCGGGTCCATCAAGGACAAGCTCGGCACGTTGCCGGCCGACACCGTCGTCTACACCGGCCACGGTGACACGACGACCATCGGTGGCGAGATCGTGAACTACGACGCCTGGGTGGCCAGAGGCCACTGAATCGAACCGGTGGCCAGAGGCCACTGAACCGAAGGCCGGGGCACTATGCGATCAACCCGTGGACGGTACGTCGTAATCATCTGCGCATTGGCCGCGCTGACCGAGGCACTCTTCAAAAGCACGATTGCGCCGATGTTGCCGTCGATCGTGAGACAGTTCGGCTTGAGCCACACCATGGGCGGTGTTCTGGTCGCGGCCTTCGCAATCGGGTTCGCGGTCGGCACGTATCCCGCGTTGCAACTCACCTCGAGGATAGGCCCACGCGCGACAACAATGATCGGCATCGCCTGCGTTGCTGCGGGAACACTGTGCTTTGCGATGGGTGGACTGGCCGGTCTGTTGTTCGCCGGTCGCGGGCTGGCGGGCTTCGGCAGCGTGGTGATCTATAGCGGCGGCATTGCACTAGCTATGACCGGTGTCGGCGACGAGCACCGGGGTGCCACGATCGGCACGATTTACAGCGGTTCCTACGCAGGTGCAGCCATAGGACCGCTGATCGGCACCGCCGCAACGGTATTCGGACGAATGCCTGTCTTCGGACTGCTGGCGTCAGCTCCGTTGGCTGTCACAGCACTCCTACTGCGGCTCCCGACCGTCCCCGCCCCACCCGCGGTGAATCTTGCCGCCATAAGCGGCTATCTGCGCTCCGGACGGGTGCGGCTCGGCCTCTGGATCACGAGCCTGCCCGCCTTCGGTGGCGGAGTCATAGTGGTGTCCGGCGCGTATCTCCTCGACGAAGCCGGCGCCTCGGCACTGATGATCGGCATCGCCTTCGGCGGTATGGCGGTGCTCACCGCAATCCTCGAACCAATACTCGGCCGCGTGAGCGACAAGTGGGGCCGCCCTCGGCCACTGTTGATCCTGTTGTTGATTACTGCGATTGCAATGTCGATGCTGATACCGATCCACCAGCGAGCGGCACTGGTTGTACTGATCGCCATCGCGGGGTCGTTCTTCTCAGTGGTGGATGGTCCCGGATTTGCGCTCGTCGGCGACGGGGTCGAGTCGCTCGGCGGCAGCGCCACGGCAACCACATTCTTGGTGAACTTATCCTGGGGACCGTTCGCCGCGCTCGGAGCGATCCTCGCGGGGGTCTGCCACGACGTGGCCGGGGCCGACCTGTCTTTCGCCGTCCTGGCCACCGTCGCCGCGGTATCGGCCGGCATCATCTACCGCCGGATGCGCACGCTCAAAGCTGGGTCGTAGCGCTGCGGGGGTCGATGAGTATCTTGGCGTGCCGATCAGGGTCACCGAGGGCCTCGAACGCCGCGGCGACTCCGCCTAGTCCCACCTTGCCGGTGAGCAGCGGCGAGGCGTCGAGCTTTCCGTCGGCCAGCATATGCAGGGTGTCGTAGAACTCCAGCGGCGTGTAGCCGAACACAAACCGCACGTCGATCTCCTTGCTCAACGCCATTGTCGGCCGGATCATGTCAGCGCCCATACACACACCGACGACAATCACCCGAGAGCTCAGTGGCGCGGCGGCCAGCACACCGTCGATCATTCCCGGCACCCCGACGCATTCGAAGATCACCGGTCGTTTCGGTCCGGCTGCGCCGGCGGCTTCGGCTGCCCGGTAGACGTGTGACCACCCGGGCAGCTTGCGCAACTTTCCCATCGTGCCCAGCGCAAGTTCGTAGAGGTCAGGGATATTGGTCAGTACGCCTTTCGACGCCGCCTTGGCATACGGAGAATCGACGGCCGGGTCCACGACGATATCGGCGCCGCAGCGGTGGGCCAGGGCGCGTCGGCCCGCCGATAAGTCACTGGCGACGACGGTGCTCACCCCGCGGGCCTTGAGTTGGCAGATCACCGCAAGCCCAACCGGGCCGCAGCCCACGACGATCGCGGTGTCGCGCTTCGTGATCTCGCTGCGCCGCACGGCGTGCAGTGCCACAGCCATTGGCTCGGTCATCGCCGCCATGTCGACTGACAGACCGTTGGGCACCGGAAACGTCAGCGATGCCTCCACCAGAACCTGATCGGCATAGGCACCGGGGGCCAGTGGGGACAGCCCGGTCAATTGCACCGCGCCGTGCGAACGAACCAGCGGGAAGGAGACCACCGGCATACCCTCTTTGAGCGCCTTGGGGGCCTTCGGACCACGTCCGGCGATCACGCCGCAGAACTCGTGTCCCATCACCGTCGGGGTGTCGCCGCGCATGAAGTCGCGGTAGCCGATCTCGGCCATGACGTCAGTCAGTTCGTCAGCATGGTCCTTGGCGTGCAGATCCGATCCGCAGATACCGCAGGCCCGCACGTCCAAGACCAATTGGTCCGCGCCGGGGCGCGGGTCCGGCAGATCGACCACGGACAGGTTTCCGTGCTCACAACTGACTGCTTTCACGAACTTGGCTTCTGCCCCACGCAGTGCCAATTGAGAGTCAGTAGTTCCTCCTCCTCGGCCCGGATATAAGACATGCTGTTCGCATTCATGCGTTGCATCAAAGCATTGGTCTTCTTCGGGATGGCATGCAACCTCGCCAGGAACTTGAACGCCGCCTCGTACTTGTCGAACAGGGCGACTTCCTTCTTGATCAGTTCCACGGCGGGCCGGCCCACCGATGACACCAACTCGAAGCCGGCGGCGCGGTAGAGATCTTCCCAATACCGGTAGTACCAGAACCCTCCGAACACCGTCAGCTCTCGGGTGTGCTGGATCAGGGTCCGCTGATGCTCATCGGCCCGGTCATAGGCGTCGAGGGCCGCGACGTCATTGATCACAAATCTGCCTCCGGGCTTCAGGATCCGGAACACCTCGGAGAACGTGTAGTCGTGGTTACTGACATACGTCATCGGCTGAATTGCGTACACCGCGTCAAAGGATGCGTCGTCGAACTCGAGAGCCTTGTTGAAATCGCCGACAGCGAAGTTGTCCCTCGGCAGGTTCGGGTTACGCCAGGCCTTCTCGATCTGTGACAGGTCCAGGTTGATGCCGTAGGGCCTCGCCCCGGTCAACTCCGCAATGTGCTCCGCGATCGCACCACAGCCGCAGCCTAGTTCGAGCACCTTATCTCCTGGACGCAGCTTCAGGTCGTCGGCGACTATCCGCTCGAACAGGATCTGGTTCTGCAGTACGGACTGCGCGGGGTCGATGGTCGGCGGCATGTACATCTTCTCCACCGAGCCGAGCGTGCACATCAGGTGGATGACCTTGTACAGCTGGGTCAGCTCACTGCTGCTGCCCTGAGGGTACCCGCGCAGCGGCACGCCGTGCTCGTAGTCGGCCCTGGTGTTCTCCGGCGAGTCGACGAACAGCTCCCCGTAGGACCGCATGTAGGCGGTGTAGTCCACATCGCTGATGGTGAGCAGGCCCCGCAGCGCCCCGAGCCGATCAAGCAGAGTCGTCGGTTTGTGTGCCACGGTGCCTCCCGGCGGTTACGGCGGAGCGTTCCAACCGGTCTCGAACATACCGCTGTACGCCACCGGCTACCGTCTGATCGTGAACGACAAACTCGGGCAGAAAAACATGGCCGCTGATGGACGCGGCAGACAAACCGGGGGCGCGGTGGGACTCCTGCCGACCCGGGGTCGGCGCGGCTGACCCCGCTCAGCGGATGGTGCCGCGACCCGGGATCAGCGGCAGGTCCAGCGCGGTAACCCAGCCGGGCGGCAGGTCGTTGACAGCCGGCACGGCGTTCAGCGCGCGCAGGCCGGTGGCCAGGCAGCCAGCGGTGGCCGCGTCGCGGCCGGAGCCGTCGGTGAAACGGAATGCCGTCTCCTGGAAGATACTGGGCGTTCCCTCGATGTCGACGCGGTAGACGTCATCCTTGTCGCCCGACGGCCAATCCGGAGCGGCGTCACGGCCAATCCGATTGACGTGTTCGAGTTGGATGCGCGTTTCGCCGCGATATACGCCATTGATGGTGAACCGCACCGCCGCAACGTTGCCCGCCGGTATCACGCCTTTGACGGTCGTGCGTTCGGTCGGGGTCACCCACTTGTCCCAGGTGGTGGTGATCTCGTCGAGTTCGATGCCGGCGGCGTGGGCGATCATCGGCACGGTGGCACCCCACGCGAACACCAGAATGTCGCTGTTCTGCAGAAGCGGGGTGAACTCCGGCTCGCGGCCGATGCCCATCTCGAACTCGTAGTCACCCTCATAGTTGGTGTAGTCCAGCAGTTCCGAGGCGCGCACCCGGCGGACCTGTGAACACAAGCCCATCAACGTCATCGGGAATAGGTCATTGGCGAACCCCGGATCGATGCCGGTGGTGAAGCATGACGAGCCACCCTCCTCGCACGCCGCCGTAATGGGGTCGATCCAGTGCGGCGGGTTCAGGTGCATCTTCGGCCAGACCCACGGCGTCATCGCGGTGGAGCAGACATCGATTCCGGCCCGCAGAAATCGGCCTATCACATTGATGTTGGCGTCTGCTTTTACGGCCGTCGGTCCGTAGTGCACCAGCGCATCGGGCTTCAGCGCAATCAGCGCGTCGACGTCATCGGTGGCGGTGACTCCGACGGTGTGCGGCAAGCCACAGATCTCACCGGCATCCAGACCGACCTTGGCCGGGTCGCTGACGCCCACCCCGACGAGCTCGAATTCAGGGTGGATGAGTACCTCGGGGATGATCATCTTGCCGACGAATCCGGTTCCCCAAACCACAACACGTTTAGTCATATTGCTGAGTCTCCTTGGCGCGCAGGGTATATCGCCGCTCAGCGTATGCAAGATCGTCGCGCCACAGTCGCGTGGCGCCGAGCTTCATCAGTGGCCGTAGTAACGGGGCGCCCAGCAGCGACAGCTGGAATCCGGTGCGACCGGAGGCCGCGATCACGGCCTCGGTGATTGCCGTCCGAGGACGTCCGTCCGGTCCCGGACCCAAGGGTGTGGCGTGGGTTTCCACAACACTGCCGACGCCCTCGCCTTCAATGATGTGCATCACGACGGTTCGCGGTTCGGGCACGCTGAAGGCGGTCATCACCGGTACACCGATACGTCCGAGGTGGAAGGTCACGGCCACCGTGAAGACGTCGGAGTCCTCGTCGGCATCGACCGACGGCGCGCTGAGCACCTCCAGTTGGGCAAACGAGTAGGGGTGGAACCACCCGCCGTGCCACGGGTCGAGCCGGTTGGCGAGGATGTCGACAGGCTCGCATGCTCCCTCCAGCCGGGTGACCGCGGCGAGTTGAGGGCCGCCGGGTCGCACCGGCAGCACCGGGGTATCCAGTGGCACTTCGCCGCCGATCTCATCCAGCCGTACCCACACCAGTATGTCGTCGTCGTAGGCCGGTAGCGGCTTCCAGCCGAACTCACGACCACCGTCGAGCCGCAGCCCGTGCCACGGGCAGACCAGCGCGCCGCAATCCACTTTTCCGGTCGCCAGATCCGCTCCCAGGTGCGGACATGCCGCCGGTCCGACATGCAGGCCACCACGCTCGTCACGCCAGGCGACGATCTCCTTACCCGCGACCTGAGTTCCGAGCGGGCGGTCGGCGCGGACGTCGGTGCTGGCGCCGAACACATACCAGTTGCCGCTAGGGCGCCGGTGCGCGCGCTGCAGCGCGGCGTCGATGATCGCGGGCTCGGCCTGCTGAAAGGTCGGTGTCTGATCGGACCAGCCGATTTTCGGAAGAACCTTTATCGGCGAGTCCTTCGGAATGCGGTCTGCTACCCGAGACCACAGGCTCATCTCAGCGCATGCCTCTCTCCGCGAGCCGACGCAGTACCGGCGAGCGCCCGCGCACCGGCACCGTATACAACGTGTGCCCGTTTATCCCCCAGCCCGACAGCAGCCGGTTGGCCGCCGACCAGCCCGTGGTCGCCGCACGTTCCATTAAGGCTACCGGTAGGTCGATACGAATTCCGTCACCGGCGAGCACCAGGCCCGGGACCGGAGTCTCCACCGTCGGTCTACTCGCATGCGAACCCGGCGAGAACAGTGGGCAGTCCTGCTTGAACAGAATGCGTTCGGTCACAATGCCGGCCCTGGCGGTCTCCGGGTAGATCGCATGCAACCGGGCCAGCATCTTCTCCCGCAAACCCTCGAACGGTGGCGGATCCATAACCGAATAGGAGTGCACCTCAACCACCGAGCCACCATGGGTGCGGGCCCAGTCGGCGGCCTGACGCTCATAGTTGCTCACCACGCTGATGTTGTCGACCGGCTCCAGCCCGCCGGTACCGAGGAAGTCGGGTCGTCCTGCATCCATCGGCCGGTCCAACCACAGTCTCTGCACCACGAACGGCGGGGCGACTTCCATGGCCGCAACCCGCTGCCGCCATGGTTCGTCTCCCAGATCCGGTGAATCGCCGATAATCTGTTGCAGACCGCCTACATCGGTGGCCAGCACAACACCGTCGGCATCGATCAGCCTTCCGTCGTCGGTCTGCACCCGGAGTTTCTTGGTTTCGCCGGTCGTGATCGATGCAGCCGACACCCCGGTGTGGAATTTGACGCCCTGGGCAATCAGATACTCCCCCAGAGGATTCCACAGCGCGGTGTCAAAGTTTGAGTCGGCAACGTCGAATACCAGTCCCTCGCTGGAGCCCAGGAAATACATATGGAACATCGCCGCCAGTTCCGCTGCCGACAGGCGCTCCGGCCTGGCGAAGAAGCTGCGAGCAAACACCTCGAACGCCAGATGGCGGGCGGCAACCGGAAAGTTGATATCGGTCAGAAAGGTTTCGGCGTCAAGGTGGTCGAGGCGGTCGTAAATGCCGGGCACTGTCACCGCTGCAAGCGGTGCGGACGCCTTGGCGTTGATGCGCACCAGATCCCGGAATCGGAAGGTCGGGCTGCGCAGCGCGAAGACCAGTGCGTTCCACGGCGGAGACATGGGCAGTCCACGAAAGGTGTCGCGGCGGCCCTGATCATCGATGAGCGGATAGTCCTCGACCGCCCGGAGCCGCTCCAGTTGCGGGTCGCTGCGTCGCAGCAGTGCCCGCAGGTTGTAGTACTGGCGGAAGAAGGCATGGAACCCACGGTTGTTGGTGGTTTCGGTGCCGTCGTCGAGGTGTTCGGTCCATCCCGCGACGCGCCCACCGAGATTGGATTGGCGCTCCAGAACATCCACGGAGACACCGCGCTCGGCCAGACCGGCGGCCGCAGCCAGACCGGCGATGCCCGCACCGATGACGACGACATGCGGGATCGACGGCAATGCGCTGACATGCGGGAGCCCACGTGGCGCCGCGTGGGCAACCCGGCGCGGATCCTTCATCGTGGCCCGTCCCCGGGAGAATCCCTGGGAGCGTCCCCTGGAGCGTCCCCCAGGAAGGTGTGCACGATATTGCGCTGCCAGCCGGGCATGGTCTCACTATGCACACCGATGAAACCTGTTGTTTCCAGACGCCGTTGAAAGTCGGAGGCTCCGTCGAAGGTATTCACGCTGCGCCACAGGTGGCGATAAAGGGTGCTGTCGCCGGTCTGCCGCCAGCCAAGCGGGATGATGATGCCCCAGCAGACCGCGTTCCAGATGGCCTTCGCCGCCGGCGAGTCACGCACCGAGTATTCGTGCACGGCCAGGGTGGCACCCGGGCGGAGTAACTGAGCGAACCTGCGTAGCTGCGCATCCGGGTCGGCCAGGTTGCGTAGCAGGTAGGCCGCGAGGATTCCGTCGAACGGACCGTCAACGCCGACCTCGGCAAGCGCCTCAATCGGGGTGTGTACGAATCGGACCGAATCCGGCCAGAATTTGGCGGTCGCCTGCTCGAGCATGCCCGCGGATGCGTCGACGGCAACGATCTCAGCGTGCGGCGCGGCCTCCAGCAGCGCAGCGGTGGAAGCACCCGTTCCGCATCCGGCGTCAAGCAGTCGCAGACCGCGGCCACCGTTGGGAATCCGCAGCCGGCGCGCCGAGATCCGCAGATGGTCGTGGTAGCCGGGGTTCGCACCGACCAACCGGTCATAGGCGCCGGCGCCGACATCGAAGGCACCGGGCACTTCTGCTTTCGGCAGGCCCGTGTTACCGACACCCGTCATCAGCTCTCCTCCAAGTCCGGTCGCTGTCTAACCCACAGCAGCAGCACCCCGGTCACCAACGCCCAGCCGAACAGGAAATCCTCCACCGGGATATCCCACGGGAAGCGCAGTCCCGAGGTATGGGATTCGTTGTAGATGACAATCGGTGCGGACAGCTTCGTCAGCCAGCCGTCGACCAGAATCTGAAACCCGAACACGATCACCATTGATATCCAGTAGGCGGGCTTGCGGAAAAGCCCGGTGCGCAACACCGCCCATTCCAACACACACACCACGAGGACAGAAATGATCGCGGGCAGCGTGTATCCCGGCCCGATCACCGACGGCTCCGTTGCACCGTCTTGTCACGCAATCGGCGAAGTATGCCCAGTACTGCGTTGACAGCCGAGTAGGTCAGCAGCCCGCACAGCGGGATCACCACGAAGAACAGCAGTTCCTCCAGTGGCATGAACGGCACCTTGATCCCGCTGACATATTTCGGGTTGTAATGCCACACGTGTAGCGCGATCGCGATCGCATCCCAGACGAAGAAGACCGCCAGCACGGGGGTCAGCGCGCGCAGCAACCGAGCCGGTTGCCGATAGACGCCATCACCGAAGAACTCCAACGGCAGGGTGGTCAGCAGACAGCCCCCCAAGATGAGCAGGTATTGCCAACGGTCCATCAGGACGCGCCCTGGGACAGTCCACCTCTCGAGGTGGCTGCGGCCCGCCGAGCCCGCCTGGCTCGCAACAATCCTCCGCTGAACACCTGGATCCTGCGGCCCAGACCAACCGAGGCTCGCTCGCTGAAAACCGCGAAGTCGATATCCTCGATACGGTCAAGGATCTCCGAGTAGAGCGTGAACGCCGTCATTACGCATGGCCGCGACTGCGGTGCCAACAGAGCAATACCCTTGTGCGCCTCACGGTAGATACGACGGGTGATCTCATGCTGTGCGGCCAATGCCTTGCGCACGCGGGGATCGGTGCGGCCGTTGTCGTGACACCACATCAGTAACTCGCGATCCACACCGAAAGCCGCGAGTTCGTCGGCGGGAAGATAGACCCGGTTGCGATCGAGATCCTCGTTGATGTCACGCAGGAAGTTCGTCAGCTGGAAAGCCTGGCCCAGCGCCTCAGCACAGGGCTCGGCGTCGCACAGCGGCCCGACGGTGCCGAGGATGGGCAGCATTTGCAGCCCGATCACCTCCGCGGAGCCACGCATGTAGCGGTTGATCGCCGGGCGGTCTGGATAGTCGGTGACGGTCAGATCCATCCGCATCGAGGTGAGGAAATCGTCGAACAGGTTCAGCGGGATGCGGTAGGTGCGTGCGGTGTGCAGGACGGCGGGCAGCACCGGCTCACTGGCATCGTCGGCGCCGTCGAAGAACTTCGACGCCAACTGCTCAAGGCGTGCCTCCCGTTGAGCGACAGTGGCATTGGAGTTCAGATCGTCGAGGATGTCGTCGGCATACCGGGCGAAGCCGTACAGGGCATGTACGGCCGGCCGCTGCGAGGGGGCCAGCAGTCGGGTTGCGAGGAAGTAGGTGCGCCCATGCTCGGCGTTGAGCGTGCGGCAGTAACGGTAGGAATCGCGCAAGCGCTCGTCGGATATCCCGGCGGCGTGCAGTTCGGTATGAATCATGCCCCAACCTGCTTCGATGAGCTGATGATCGTTTTGTTGGAATGATCCGCCATGGCGCCGGTGACCCGTTCGGCAGCCAGTCGACCGGACAGCAGCGCTGTCGGTACACCCACTCCCGGAACCGTCGATGATCCGGCCAGCACGACGTTGTCGATACCGCGCACCAGGTTGGCCGGACGGAACGGTCCGGTCTGGGAGAAAGTGTGCGCCAGGGCGAACGGCGAGCCGGCCAACATTCCCTGACGCGCCCAGTCGGCCGGGGTCACGACGTCCAGCACATCGACATCCTGGTCAAGTCCCGGCAACAGCCGCTCGGCGGCCGTAGCGAGTACCTGGCGGGCGTAGGTATCGCCCTGCACAGCCCAATTCACCTTGCCCACTTCGAGATTTGGACAGGGAGCCAGCACGAAGAGCAGATCACGCCCAGCCGGCGCGAGTGTCGGATCGACAGCTGTAGGCATGGTGACCAACAGCGACGGGTCACTCATCAACACCCCCTTATCGATGATTTCATCGAAGGTCTTCGACCAGTTGGCGCCGAAGCTGATGTTGTGGTGTTGCAGCGCACCCTGGACCGAGGGCACACCTGCGTGTATGACCACGCACGACGGAGAGGGTCGGAACTTGATTGGACGGCGGGGCGTACGGCCAAGCAACTCGTAGGTGAGTGGCAGTTCGGTGGTGAGAACCACAGCGTCACAGGCGATCCGGTCACCGGAGTCGGTGCACACCGCCGTCACCCGCGAATCCGACCGTTCCAGGCGCGTCACCGTGGTGCGATAGCGGAACTGCACCCCGGCATCGGCCGCTGCGGCAGCCAGCCCCTCGGGCATGGCCCGGATGCCCCCGCGTGGGAAGTACACCCCGGCGATAGTGTCCATATAGGCGATCACGGCGTACGCGGCGAGCGCCTGCTGCGGCGGCACACCGGCGTAGAGGGCCTGGAAGGTGAATATCCGCTGCAAGCGCTCATCGGCGATGAAACGGCTCACCATTTTCTCCCAGCCGCGGAAGCCGCCGATGGCGGCCAGCCGGGCCAGCTGCGGGGTCAGCAGCGACAGCGGTGAGGAGAAATTGGACGCGATGAATCCCCTCATCTCCAGCGCGTAGAGCTCGGTCAGCCAGTCCCGCAACCGCTGGTAACCGGCGGCGTTGGCCGGGCCGGCGAATTCCTCGATAGCCGCCGTCATCGCGGCGGCATCTGAGTGGACATCAAACACACTGCCATCGGCGAAGGAGGCACGGTAGGCGGGGTCGGACGGCATGAGTTCGATGTAATCGCTCATTGACGCACCGACGGCGTTGAAAGCGTCCTCGATGATGTCGGGCATTGTCAGCACGGTCGCGCCGGTGTCGATCTTGTAGCCCCGAATATCGGCTTGGCCTACCCGCCCTCCCGGGAATCCGTACCGCTCCACGACTGTGACCGAGCGGCCCTGCCCGGCCAACTGAAGCGCCGCCGAGAGCCCCGACAGACCAGCGCCCACTACCACCACGTGGTCGGTTTTACCGGGGACAGTACGCATCATCGACTCCTCTTACTCAGGTCACTCGCCGTGTGCACACCGAGGCCATATCGGCCAGCGCTGACTGCACCCAGTCGTCGATCCGGACATCGCAGATGTGCTCGATGGCCTCGGCGACACGCTCGTTGATCAAGTCTTCGATCCAGTCCGGAGCACCGGTGGCCACGATCAGGTTGCGCCAGTGGACGATATCGGACTCGGTGAGTTCCTCGGCGTTCATCAGGTCGGTGAACTGCCGGCGAATGGTGGTGTCGGCCATGTGCCGCGCCGCGACGACCACGCTGGTGGCCTTGCGCTCGGCGAGGTCACCGCCGGCCGGTTTGCCGGTGACCGCGGGCGAGCCGAATACCCCGAGAATATCGTCGCGCAACTGGAACGCCTCGCCGACCGCGTTTCCATAGCGGCCCAGGGCGCCGATGAGTTCATGGCAGCCCGCCATCGCGGCGCCGATCTCCAGTGGCCGCCGCACCGTATAGTTCCCGGACTTGCGGCGGGCGAGGTCGAGCACGGTATCCAGGTCGGGCAGAGCCCCTGCGTCGTTGGCGACATCGGCCATCTGACCGGCAGCCAGTTCGACGCGCATCACGTCGTAACGCGGCCAGGCCCGGGACAGTGCATCCTGATCCACCCCGCTCTCGCGCATCATCTGCTCGGCCCACACCAGGCACAGGTCCGACAGCAGAGTTGCCAGCGATGCGCCGAAGCGGGCCTGCGATCCGGACAATCCGTGGTCGCGGTGCCACTGGGCGAACTGCACGTGCGCGGCCGGCCGACCGCGACGCAGTGCGGAGTCGTCCATGACATCATCCTGAAGCAGGGCGAAGGCCTGCAGCAGCTCCAGTCCGGCGCAGGCCCGCAGTGCCGCCCCGTCAGGCTCGGCTCCGCTCAGCCATCCCAGGTACATGAACGTCGAGCGCAGGCACTTACCGGCATCGGCGAACTGGATCAGGACCTCAGAAGCGATATCGATACCGGTGCGGTCGAGTTGCGGCACGCACTCGGTATCGACGAAATCAGCGAGATGCGCCAGCACCGTCTGGCGAACCCCGTTTCGCCAGATCTCAAACTCGGCGCTCGGCGGTGCCCCTACCGCGCCCGCCTGGGACGAGGTGATGGCGACCCTCGGTGACGAGGCGTCATTCCCGCGCAATTCCCGCTCCTCATCGTCGGTCCCAGGGCAGCCTCCCCTAGCGCTACCCCTCTCATTCAAGTGGAAACCAGCGTCCGGCGCCCGTCCGGACCCACATGGTCATCCTCGCGTAATGATTGGACCGACCACCCACGACCCCTTTGAGCTCGGGTTTCTCGTTTTTGACCCGGAAGATGTCGCGCCCAGGACCTCAATAACTTGGAATGGTCACATGGCCGGGAAAAGCTCCATCGCGGTCGCCGACTTCCGGTCCACGGCCGACAGTGCGGCGCTGCGCGGGTTGCGTGGCCTGTGCCCGATGCCGCGGACTGCGTCGGATGCTACAACTGCTCGGGACTGCGCAACGCGCCAGGGATGCGTGACGCGCACGCATAGCCGGTTGTGAAAACCCGGCGGGAAGGGTCGGATATGACTCAACTGAACGGGAAGGTCGCCCTGGTGACCGGGGCATCGTCAGGACTCGGTGCGGCAGTGGCGCAACTGTTCGCCGAACGCGGCGCAACGGTGTTCGGCATCGCCCGCGATACCGCACGGCTGGCAACGGTTTTCGAGAAAGTGCCGGGCGGCGACTACGCCCAGGTTGACATCACCGACCCGCAGGCCTGCCGCGACGCCGTCGAGCAGTGCGTGCAACGGTTCGGGAGGCTTGACGTGCTGGTCAACGCGGCCGGCTTTCATCAGATGCGGCATACCGCGGAGGTCACCGATGCGGACTGGGCCGACGATCTCGCGGCCAACCTCAATGGCCCGTTCTACCTGTGCCGCGCCGCTTTACCGCACCTGCTGGGCGTCGGCGGCAATATCGTCAACGTCGCCTCGGTTGCCGGGGTGGAGGGCGAGGTCTACTCGGCCGGGTACTGCGCCGCCAAGCACGGTCTGGTCGGCCTGACCCGGGCACTTGCGGTGGAGTTCACCAGGGAACGCCTGCGGATCAATGTGGTGTGCCCCGGCGGGATGCTGACGCCCCAGGTAACCGATTTCTCAGCACCGGATAACGCCGACTACAAGTTGATCATGCGTATCGCCGCACCCCGCGGGCTGATGGAACCGCTCGCCGTGGCCACCGTCATCGCATTTCTGGCCAGTGACGACGCCGCCGCCGTGCACGGTGCGGTCTATCCGATAGACAACGGCAAGTTGGCCGGCTGACCTACCGCTGGAAGTGGCGCCGGATACCGGCGAGCAGCTCGACATGCGCCGCGACCGCTTGGCGAACCGGCACCGGCCGTGGGCACCGTCAGCGTCGCGGTGTAGGTGATGGGCAGAGACAAGAACCTAAGCGGGATAGGGTCTTTGACGCGATAGATCGTTTCATAGCCTTCATCGGTGATTCGGTGTGACAGGGTGTTGACGGCGACCACTAGCGGATGCACCTCGGCAATCCGGTCGAAGTCGACGTAGTATCGCCGCACCGCCTCCGGCGCCCCCGGAATCCGTTCGACCAGTGTGCGTTCCCGGGCCCCACTCACCGGTTACCGCACTCAACGCTTACTGCGCGGCAGCCTGCAAGACACCGATCTGATCGGGACAGTAGATCCCGATGGCGGCCCCGAGGAACTGGAAAGCCTGCGCCTGGGAGGCGTCGCGCGCCAAATTGAGCGATACGAACTCAGCCGAGGCGTAGGCGTCGCCGTCCACACCGTTGAACAGGCGCTTGCAGGTGATCTTGCCCAGCCAGGCGTTGTAGTCGCGCGCACCGTAAATGCCGAAAGCGTGCAACTGGTCGGCGAAGTCGATATCGGGGTCAGCCTGGGCCGGCGCGGCCAGAACCAACACCGCCGACGCGGCCGCCACTGCGGCCAGAACACGCCTCGCGGAACTCATGTCCACGATTGTAAGCCGAACAGTTACATGAGCTAATCTCTTGGTCAGCATTCGTTCCACTATCGCAGGGAATCCCATGGTCAAGCTGTTGAGGGGCGACAAACCCTCATTCGCGCTGACCGAGAACAAGGCCACCAACCGCCATATCGGCGCCCATCCTGCGATCCCGAGGTTCATCCGGTTGTTCTCGGTGCCGATCCTGCTCTTCTGGATCGGCCTGGTGGTCGTGCTCAGTGTCACCCTCCCGCAACTTGAGGTGGTGGGTGAGCAGCATTCGGTGTCGCTGGCACCCGATGACGCGCCGTCGCTGCAGGCGATGAAGCGGGTCGGCCAGGTTTTCAATGAGTTCAACTCCAACAGCTCGGCGATGATCGTGTTGGAGGGCGACGCGCCCCTGGGCGCCGACGCCCATGACTTCTACGACGGTCTGATCGGCAAACTTCGGACGGACACCACCCACGTTCAGAACATCCAGGATTTCTGGGGCGACCCCCTGACGGCCGCCGGATCGCAGAGCGCCGACGGTAAGGCCGCCTACGTCCAGCTCTATCTGGCCGGCAACCAGGGTCAGACGCTGGCCGGCGAATCGATTCAGGCCGTGCGTGACGCCGTGTCCAAGATGACGCCGCCAGCCGGCGTGAAGGTCTACGTCACCGGCCCCGCCGCGATGACCTACGACCAGCACCACGCCGGCGATAAGGGCGTCAAGAAGATCACCGCGGTGACCCTCATCGTCATCTTCGTCATGCTGCTGCTGGTCTACCGCTCGATCGTGACCGTCGTGCTGGTGCTGATGATGGTCTTCCTCCAATTGGGCGCCGCCCGAGGCATTGTCGCGTTCTTCGGTTACCACGACCTGATCGGCCTGTCGACATTCGCGGTCAACCTTCTGACCACCATGGCGATCGCCGCGGCGACCGACTACGTCATCTTCCTTCTGGGCCGCTATCACGAGGCACGACTGGACGGCGAGGACCGCGAAACAGCGTTCTACACCATGTATCACGGCACGGCGCACGTCATCCTCGGCTCCGGTCTGACGATCGCGGGCGCGACGTTCTGTCTGCACTTCACCCGGTTGCCGTACTTCCAGAGCCTCGGCGTGCCCCTCGCGATCGGCATGCTCGTCGCCGTCGTAGCGGCACTGACCATGGCGCCGGCACTGCTCACCGTCGGCAGCCACTTCGGACTGTTCGATCCCAAGCGCCAGATGAAGACCAGCGGTTGGCGGCGGCTTGGAACGGCCGTCGTGCGATGGCCGGGGCCGATTCTCGTCGCCTCCATCGCACTCGCCCTGATCGGCCTGGTGGCGCTGCCGTCGTATAGGAACAATTACAACGACCGCGAGTACCTGCCGGCCGACATCCCGGCCAACGTCGGGTACGCCGCCGCGGACAGGCATTTTCCGCAAGCCCGGATGAACCCCGAGCTGCTGCTCATCGAGACCGATCACGATGTGCGCAACTCGGCGGACATGCTGGTCATCGATCGCGTCGCCAAGAGCATTTTCCACATCCCCGGGGTGGGCCGGGTCCAGGCCATCACCCGACCGCAGGGAACCCCGATCGAACACACCTCGATCCCGTTCATCATCAGCATGTCCGGCGCCACCCAGACGCTGAACATGTCCTATATGCAGGACCGCATGAAGGACATGCTGAAGATGGGTGACGATATGCAGGTCTCCGTCGACCAGATGGAGAAGATGTACGCGCTGATGACCAAGCTCACCGGCGTCACCCACGATATGGTCGGCCAGACCAAGCAGATGGTTCTCGACACCAACGAAATACGGGACCACCTCGCCGATTTCGACGACTTCTTCCGTCCGATCCGCAACTACCTCTACTGGGAACCGCACTGTTTCGATATCCCGGTCTGCCAGGCATTGCGGTCGGTGTTCGACTCCCTCGACGGCATCGACAAGCTCAGTGACGATCTCGGTGCACTCACCGTCGATATGGACCGTCTCGACGCCCTGATGCCGCAGATGCTCACGATCATGCCGCCGATGATCGAAACCATGAAGTCGATGAAGACCATGATGCTGACCATGCAGTCCACCATGGGCGGACTGCAGGATCAGATGCAGGCCATGCAGGACAACGCGACCGCCATGGGCCAGGCCTTCGATGCGTCGAAGAATGACGACACGTTCTATCTGCCGCCCGAGGTTTTCAACAACGAAGAGTTCAAACGCGGGATGAAGATGTTCGTGTCGCCGGACGGAAAAGCCGTCCGGTTCATCATCGCCCACGAGACCGACCCCGCCACTGTGACGGGCCTTGCGCTGATCGACAAAATCCGTAACGCCGCGTTCGAGGCGATCAAGGGAACGCCCCTGGAGGGCTCCAAAGTCTCCCTCGGCGGCACGGCGTCGGCCTACAAGGACATGCAAACCGGCGCCAACTACGATCTGATGATCGCCGGACTGGCCTCGCTCTGCCTGATCTTCATCATCATGCTGATCCTGACCCGGAGCGTGGTGGCCGCGGCGGTCATCGTGGGCACCGTCGCGCTGTCGCTGGGCACGTCATTCGGCCTGTCGGTACTCATCTGGCAGCACATCCTCGGGATGCCACTGCACTGGATGGTGCTGGCGATGTCGGTCATCATCCTGCTGGCCGTCGGGTCTGACTACAACCTGCTGCTGGTGTCGCGGTTCAAAGAGGAAATTCACGCCGGGATCAACACCGGCATCATCCGTTCCATGGCCGGCACCGGTGCCGTCGTGACGTCAGCCGGGTTGGTGTTCGCCTTCACGATGGCCTCGATGATGGTCAGCGACTTGGTCGTGGCCGGCCAGGTGGGCAGTACGATCGCACTCGGCCTGCTGTTCGACACCCTGGTGGTGCGCTCCTTCATGACACCGTCTGTTGCGGCCCTGCTTGGCCGGTGGTTCTGGTGGCCGCAGGCGGTGCGGCCACGGCCGGTGCCGCAACCCTGGCCCGACCCGACGCCGCCACCGGCCGAGTCCACCACCGAACCCGAGCACCCGGTATATCCGGATCAACTGACCCTGAGCGCAAGCTCGCAAGGAGGCTCATGATGAGAGATATGAACGCACACCGACTGAGCCGATGGACCGGCACGGTGGCGGTGATCGCCGCCGCGGCCGCCGCACTCCTACCCGCGACCGCATCCGCCGACGCCAGCGACGACTACCCCATCCCGCACCGCATGATTATCACCGGATGCACGGCCGAGCAGATCATGGCGGCAGCACGCGACGTGGAGCCGATCTACTACGAGCGCTACATGATCGACTACAACAACAAGTCGCCGGAGATCCAGCAGGCGGCTCAGGATTACATTCACGACTTCTTCGCCAAGTCGCCCGCCGACCGCCGGGCCTGGTCGGAGGAATTAGCCACCAACGCCTTCTCCGATCCGTTGGCGTTCCAGTGGCCCAACCATTCCAAACTGTTCTTCAACAACAAGGGCGTGGCGGCCAACACCACCGACATCTGCCAGCGGTACCCGGCGGGTGACATGTCACTGTGGGTGTGGTGACGCCATGAGCGCGCCCGTGATCGACCGTTGGCTGGATGTCATCGAGAACGGGCAGACGGCTGATCTCGACGACATGCTCGCCGAGGACGTGGTGTTCTACTCCCCCGCGGTCTTCACGCCCCAGCGCGGACGAGCCACGGCGGCGGCGTATCTGCGCGCCGCGGAACACATGTTCGCCGGCACCGGATTCCACTACGTCAACACGTGGATCGACACCCACTCCGCCGTGTTGGAGTTCGCCGCCGAGGTGGATGGGATTTCGATCGAGGGCGTCGATATCCTGCACTGGAACGACGAGGGCCAGTTGACCTCGGTCAAGGTGATGGTCCGCCCGTTCAAGGCTCTCCAGGTCGTCATCGCGAAAATGGCGGAGCTGCTCGCGGCTCAGTGAGCCGGAGCGAATCGGCCGTCGCCCGATGGTTCACCACCTCGGAGTCACCACCGCACTGCTGCTAATCGCAGCGGGACTCGCGGCGGGCTTTCTCAACACCGTCGCCTCTAGTGGCACCGCGGTGACCCTCCCGGTGATGATCGGCCTCGGCCTGCACCCCATGATCGCCAATGCCACCAACCGGGTGCCCGTCCTGCTGGGTTGTGTAGTGGCGGTATGGAAATTCCACCAGGCCGGCCAGATGCCGTGGAAACCTGCACTCCGGCTCTCGGTTCCGCTGCTCGCCGGCGCAGTTGTCGGTCTGATCGCGGCGGAGAACCTCAGCGATATGCGGACCATCAGGGTGACGGTCTTCGCACTGGGTATAGCGGCGTTGCTGGTGGTGCTCAACCCGTCGAAGTGGTTGTCAGCCGACATCGCCGAACCGGATCGCGCCCCGGGTCCTCTGATCGCGGTCGCCGTGTTCGTGGTTGGAGCCTGGGCGGGGCTGATCGTTCTGGATTCAGCGACCTACATGCTGGCTGTTCTGGTTCTGATGGCTCACTTCCCACTTCGGGAGGCCAATGCCATCAAGGTGTTCTCCCTCGGACTGGTCGCGTTGTCAGGCGTGATCCTGTTCACCGTGAAGGGGCAGATCGATTGGCTCTGGGCGATACCACTGGCGGTGGGCGCGATGGCAGGTTCACAGGTGGGCGCCCGGGTGTCAGTGGGGCCCCATGCCAGTCGGTGGGCGTACTCGATGCTCCTCGTCGTCCTCGCCGGCGAAGCCGTACGCCTCGGTTTCCTGCTTCTGTGACCGTTGCCAAGATGTGACCATTCGCTATCTCCGGTTTTGCTGGATTCACCAGGTCCGGGCCGCGCCCACAACGCCGTAAATCGAGCCCTACCAGGGCCGAGTTCTCCGCCTCGGGCGTAGGAAACGCCTCTGGCGAGTTTGGGGCCAGTGTGAGTAGAGTTTAGTAAACGCGTTGCCCGACTATCCGGGCTTCGGATTTGCCAGCCGCAGGATTCGCAGTTAGCCAGAAGCAGGAGAACACCCGATGACTTGCCCGAAGCGTGCCGCCATGTACATCGGCCGGATCGGTGCGTTGGCCGTGACCCTGGGCGTGGGGCACGCATTGGCGTCCAGCACCGGCGTCGCATCCGCCGACACCGGGGATCAAGGATCCACCGCCGCACAGCAATCGACGCCAGCCACCGGCCCCTCGGTAAATCGACGCGCGCCCCGAGTGGCGGCTATCCGCACCGCTGCCCGGCAATCCGTAGCAGCGACGGCGCCGATCGCCGCCGTGGCTCCGGTGCACGGACTGGCATCACGGCCGATTTCCGCCGTCGGCCCATCGGCCGACTCCGCCCCGGGAACCCCGGTGAACTCGCGGGCGCCGTGGGCGTTGACGACCTGGTCCAGACGGGACCTCGCCGGGCCCGGCGCAAGGTCGGTCGCGGCCAGGGCGGCGGCAGCATCGTCATTGGCAGCGTCGCCGTTGTCAGCGTCGCCGGCGGCCGGTGTCGCCACCGCCGCGGTTGTGGCCACTCCGCCGACCAACCTGCCCTCGGCGCCGATCGGCTGGGTCACGGGTCAACGGAATTCGGCTTATCCGGGTCTGAACTGGACGCAGACCAACAACACCAAGTGGGCGGGCGTCTACGGCACCGATGTGGGCGTCATGTGGTTCAACGGCGACAACGGGCTGACGCAACTCGCCTTTGGCGACACCTTCAGCGCAGTGAACATGAGCGGCGACTGGCGGTCGAATGTCTTGCTGCTCAGCAGCGACACCCAGCTCTACGACGGGCTGGACCTGATCAACACCGGTTACGCCTATCAGTTCATCCCGGCGGCCCGCAACCAGGTGTTCTTCATCGGCTCCGAGGTCACCAACATCCCATCCGCAGCCGTGTACGCCAACGGCCAGAACTACGTCAACTATTTCTCGGTGAAGTCATGGGACATCCCCGGCAGTTGGACCACCAACTACTCGGCGATCTCGATGTACAACCCGGCAACCGACAGGTGGGAGTTGCAGCCCTCGACCGTGCGCTCGGCGGGCTGGTTCCGATCTTCAACCCCCTACGTGGCCGGCAGCCAGAACTTCCAGCAGGCCGCCTACATTCTGGAGCCGGAAAGCAAGGTCGCCCCCGGCGGCACCCGCTACGTCTACGCCTTCGGCACCCCGTCCGGCCGGTCTGGATCGGCCTTCCTGTCGCGGGTGCCCGAGGGCGCCATCACCGACCTGAAGCAGTACGCGTACTGGGATGGCAGCAGCTGGGTTCCTGACAAGCCCGCTGTTGCCGCGCCGATCATCGGTGACTCACCCAACTCCGCCGGGCTCTTCGGCTTCGTACGCGACCTGGCCAACAACCCGAACTTCTTCGGCGGCTGGTTCGCCGGCCTCACCGGTGCCAAGACTGGCGGCAACGTCAGCGAGATGTCGGTGCAGTACAACGATTACCTGGGCAAGTACGTGGTGATGTATGGCAACGGCGCCAACAACGTGATCCTTCGCACCGCCGAGACCCCTGAGGGACCGTGGTCCGATCCGATCACCGTCGCCACGTCGTTTCAATACCCGGGTCTGTACGCGCCGATGATCCACCCGCTCTCAGGCACCGGTGAGTTGACCGACGCGGCCGGCGACCCCGACGTGAGTAACCTGTACTGGAACATGTCGCTGTGGGGCAACTACAACGTCGTGTTGATGAAGACCGATATCACGGCGCTGAAGACCACACTGGTCTAGCCGTGGGGCCTACTGCTCTACACCGCCTCGGGTACCTCGGGGCGCTGACGGTAGCGCTCGGTATCGGCGCGGCGTTGGCCGCCGAGGCACCGACAGCATGGGCTGACACAGCCGGTGGTGCCAGCGCGCCGCCGGCGAATCACCCGCGCGCATCAGAGGGGCGCCCGGCCCAACGGGTTGCTGCCACACGGATCTCCGCTATCAAGGCGACAACGTCCGGTGTGGCCAAGCCCACCCCCGCTGCGCACGCGCGCCACGGGTTTGTCGCACCCGGCGCGACTGCCCAACCCGGTTTGTCGATCACCCGCTCCGGCCAGAGTCCCTTCATGCTCAGCAGCGGAGCCACCGGGGCGGCTGAACTCAGCGGCATCACCTACGCCGGTGGCACCACCTATTACGCGGTGGGAGACAACGGTGCCAGGACCATCTGGCAGGTCTACACGTCGCTGGATTCCGCAACCGGCCAGATCAGATCGAGTCTCGTCACCGCAGGCATCAACGCGCCCGGTATGGGTATCGACTCGGAGGGGATCGCCCTGGCACCCGACGGGAACAACGTCTGGATTTCCGATGAAGTCGCCTCGAGCATCAACCAATTCAGCCTTACCACCGGTCTGATGGTGGGTTCGGTCGCGGTGCCCGATATCTACCGACCGTCCAACGTTCAAAACAACATGGGTATCGAATCGCTGAGCTACGGCCGAGGCAGGCTGTGGACAGCCAACGAGGAAGCGCTGAAACCAGACGGGACACTGTCCACAACATCGGAAGGAAGCTGGGTCCGAATTCAGGAATTCGACGGACCGAATCTGACGCCGGGAACCCAGTATGCCTATCGCACCGATCCGATTTCCCGACTGTCTCCGTTCGTCACCGTCGAACGCAGCGGGCTCGTTGATCTTCTTGCTCTTCCCAACGGCGATGTCATGGCCCTGGAGCGGGAACTGGGGGGTTTCCTCCCGCATTACCGCACCCGGATCTACCTGGTTGATTTCATCGGAGCGTCGGACGTCGCGAACGTGGCCAGTCTCAGTTCCGGCGGTTTCACGGCGGTCGGGAAAGCGCTTCTCTGGCAGGGCAATACCGGATTCAGTAACTTCGAGGGCATCACTCTGGGGCCCCAACTCAGCGATGGTTCATATGCCGTGCTGCTGGTATCGGACAATGGCAGCGGGGCCATGGGGCAACGTCAGAACAGCTTCAGCCTCACTCTCAAAGGCCTTTCCGGGCCGACCCCGGCGCCAACTGAGATTGCGGTGTAGTCACTCGACACAGTCGCCGAGCACCCAGGCGATCGCGTCATGTTCGGCCGGTGTCACCCACAGTCCGTAGGCGGATTTGATATCGACGATGCGCGTGACGAACGGGCACCGGTAGGACTTGTTGGGCGGCAACCACGATGCAGCATCACCGCCCCCCTTCTCCTGGTTTATCCACCCGATCGTGGTCTGCAGATTAAGCGGATCATTGGCGAAGTTGGTTCGCATGAACAGATCCAATTGTTGCGCGCCGGTCTGCCAGGCATCGGACAATGCGACGATGTGATCGATCTGAACTTCCGCCGAGGTGGCCGGACCACGCTCGAACTCAACGGTGGTGCCGGTGTAGGGGTCATCGAGGATTCCGCTGAGAACCGCGCAGCCATTGGATCCGGGCTTAAAGACCACATCGATGAGATCTCGGCGCAGAATATCGTTGCGGGTGTCACATCCATTGTGGCCCAGAGGCACCGTCACATCGTCAGTCCAGGAGTCTCCGAACTGCCCGCGTGAGTATCCGGTCTTCGGCGCACGTCCCTTGACCGGCAGGGAATCGAGTTTGGCAAGGGTGTCGGCGGCCGACGGCTGCGGGTCCGCGGCCACCGGCGGTGCCAGTGAAACCAAGCCCGCTACGAGTACCGCGACGGCGGCAAACCGAACCAGCACCGGCCGCTAGCCCCACCAGAACGAGGTGGCGATCGCCACATACAGCGCGATCAGGGCTGCGCCCTCGAACCAGTTCGATTCCCCGTCGAAGGTCACCAGGACCGCCACCAGAGCAGACATCACCATCGCCGCCAACAGCAGCGGGGACAGCACCAGGTCGAAACCGGGTTGGCCCAGAAAACCCGCCGCGAGACAGACGATCGGCGCCACCGTGAGCGCGATCTGAACCGGCGACTGCAAGATCACCTGCACCCCGTAGTCCATCTGGTTCTTGGCAGCCAGCTGGATGCCGCCCCGACAGCGGTCGCGGCGAGCATCCCGATCGCCATTGCCAGCGGCCACTGCCCGTGCGCGTCCGCCTTGCTGGCTGCCGCCGTCGACTCCGGGCTCGGAACGGGCGTGTGCAACGAAGCGGTGAGCGACGGAATCGCGAGGATGAACACCGCCAGGGTGAGCATCAGGCCCAACGTGCGGCTGTCGTCGGCGGCGAATCGCTGTCGGCCATGCTTGAGTCCGCCCACCACAAAAGCCAACCCCAGGATCAGCAGGACGTTGGCCAGGATCGACCCGACCAGGGTGGCCTTCACCACGCCGTAGAGCCCGGCCTTGAGGGCGAACAGGATCACGAACAATTCGGGCAGATTGCCCAGCGCCGACTGTAGGACGCCGGTGGCACTCGGGCCGAGGCGGTCCCCCAGTGCCTCCACCGAGCGGCCGACCAATGAAGCGAGTGTGGCCAGCGCGACGGTGGCCACCACGAAGGAGACCACGGAATTGGCGTGGGCGTAGTGCAGAACTCCGGCGGCGACCGCGGAGATCACGGTGACGGCGACCATGATGCGGTCGCGGTACGACAGCAACGATGCGGTGGCGGTCGGCGTCACGTAGCTACTCGCCCGATTGATCGAATGTGATGACCTCGCCACGGTTGATCGAAACCCAGTCGCGGGCCTCGAGGTAGGGCCGAAACGTCTGAGCAATCACCAGCGCGTCGGCATCGGTCTTGGGTCGCTGGAGTTCATAGAGATGGGGGAACTCCGTCCAGGCCACGACTGCATCCCAGAGACGCAGCGCGGCGTCCCCGGTAGGCGGATCCACCAGAACCGGCCCGAACAGACACTGGCCGTCGGGGAAGAACAGCGTCGGAACGCCGTAACCGGCGGCGGCCACCACCCGCTGATGATCGGCCAGGACCTCATCGTTGGTCGTCGGATCGGCGATGGCCTCGTCAACCAATCCGGGGTCGAATCCGAGCTCTTCGAGCAGATGCCGAGCGACCGCTTTCTCGTGCGGCTTGTGCCCCTCCACATGCAATGCTCGCGCGGCCCGTTCGTACCAGGCGTCCACATCGGCCATCGATCGGCGGCGCAGCAGCGCGCCGATGCGCATCATCGACCAGCCGTAGGACCAGTCCCGTTCCCAGGGATGCTTCTTGCCCTCCTGCCGGTTGATCTCTTCCAGGCTGAAGAACCGCCAGTTCACGTCAAGTCCATTCAGATCGCGGACCGTGCGAATCCACCGCGAGGTCTGATAGGCGTACGGGCACATGACGTCGAAGTGGAAATCGACGGACTCTGGTCGAGTGCTCACATCAAGAACATTAGACGCACCGAAGGTGTCTCTCTGCCGGATTCGCAGCAGGCCGGTCGAGGGTCCCCCGATCGGATGACCCCCTATTCCGCCAGGCAAACCGCCGATCGGGCTACATCCACGACCTCGCAGCGGTATGCAAATCTAAGCACCGAATACGATGAGAGGGGCGACAATGACCGAAGCCAGTTCGCAGCGCAGGGAACTCAATCGGCGGGGATTCCTCGCCGGCAGTCTGGCTGTCGGCGCAGCGCTCGCCGCGTGCGGGAAGGCCGCCGCACCCGCCGCAACCCTGGACTCCCAGCCGATGTCGACACCCGTAAGCCTTGATGCGGCGATCAAGGCCGCCGAAGCTGCCCGACCGCACACCGGGCGAACCGTCAGCATGACACTGACCCCGCGACCCGTCACGGTGGATCTCGGCGGGAAGGTGGTCAACACCCTGGGTTATGCCGACACCGTTCCCGGTCCGCTGATCCGCGCCAATGTCGGTGATGAACTCGAGGTGGCGCTGACCAACAAACTGAACACAGAAACCTCCATGCACTGGCACGGCCTGGCCCTGCAGAACAATATGGATGGCGCCATGCCAGCCACGCCGAACGTCCCCGCCGGTGGATCGTTCACCTACAGGTTCTCGGTTCCCGATCCTGGGACCTACTGGGCGCATCCGCATACCGGCGTCGACTCCGATACCGGCCTGTACCTCCCGCTGATCATTGATGACCCGAAGGCGCCAGCCGACTACGACACGGAGTGGATCGTCATGCTCGACGACTGGACCGATGGCGTCGGCAAGTCACCGCAGCAGATCCTCGACGATCTCAAAAAGGGCGGCATGGGTGCGATGGGTGGCGGCATGGGAGGCATGGGAGGCGCCGGTGGCGCCAGTTTGCTCGGCGGCGATCCCGGCGATGTCACCTACCCCTACTACGTCATCAACGGCAGAATCCCGGAAGCACCAACCACTTTCACCGCAAAACCCGGACAGCGGATCCGGCTGCGGTTCATCAACTCCGGCTCGGACACCGCCTTCAGGGTCGCACTGGCCGGTCATCGGATGACGGTCACCCATACCGACGGTTTCCCGGTGGTGCCGACCGAGGTCGATGCGCTGCTGCTGGGAATGGGTGAACGCTATGACGCCATCGTCACCGCCGGTGACGGCATCTTCCCCATGGTGGCCCTGGCTGAAGGTAAGAACGCCTCGGCACGGGCACTTCTGTCCACCGGCGCGGGCAGCGTTCCCCCGATCGGATATGAACCACCCGAACTCAATGGTCTGGTCGGCACGGTCGACATGTTCACTGCCACCCCGGAAGCCCAATTGAAGTTCACCAAGGCCGATACCGAGATGACAGCGGATCTGACCATGATCCAAGGCGCCAACTACGAGTGGGGTATCAACGGGCCCTATCCGAACAACAAGCCCTTCACGATCAAACAGGGTCAGCAGGCCACGTTGACGTTCGCGAATAAGAGTCGAATGTGGCATCCGATGCACCTGCACGGCCACACATTCCAGGTGTTCAACCCGGACGGCAAACTGGGCGCGCGCAAGGACACCGTCATCGTGATCCCCAACCAGTCGATCAAGGTGGCGATCCTCGCCGACAACCCCGGCTATTGGCCGCTGCACTGCCACAACACGTATCACGCCGAAGCTGGCATGGCGACGACGTTCGACTACCTGAGCTAGGACTACGAAACTAGAACGGTGGTGGGTCGGCGGCCCAGCGTGCTTCGTTGAGGCCGCGTTCGGAGTCGATGCGGGCGGCGCGTTCGGCGGCGCGGCTGCGTTTTCGGGTGGGCATCATCAGGGTCCGCCCGGGGGAGTTCCCCGGTGGCGGCACCCTTGGGGTGAGTGTCTCGGGGGTGAGTGTTTCGG
>Ga0194035_1000097_pt1 | contig 50376 bp, 45 predicted proteins | sample JunL2320m_MetaG_FD_148680 | JGI IMG/M metagenome (GOLD analysis project Ga0194035, IMG submission 148680) | Anoxic zone freshwater microbial communities from boreal shield lake in IISD Experimental Lakes Area, Ontario, Canada - Jun2016-L239-20m | ecosystem: Environmental > Aquatic > Freshwater >...
TCGGTGGCCTCCGGAAGAATCACTCCGAAGACATGGAATCACAAATGATTCATCCGATTCAAGAACTCTCGGGACAGACACTTAGACCGTTCCCGGTTGTCTCGCCATTTCTGAAGCCCCAGTGAAGCCCCTATGAGCAAAAGCTACTCATTCTCTTGATTGAGCCCTATGTAAGTTATTGATATTATTGGTGCCGGCTAAGGGACTCGAACCCCTGACCCCCTGATTACAAATCAGGTGCTCTACCAACTGAGCTAAGCCGGCAACGGTGTTGTGGTTAGAACGCTTCGGGGCCTCATGGCAACAGGGAACATGGCGGCAGGGAATACGGCCGTGCTGCGCGGGATTTACGGAGTGCGGCGCGGGCGCGGGCAGTGGTAAGCAACTGGCATGTTGCTGCAATTCTGGGGGAGATCAGGATGATGAAGTTGAACCGCAGGCAGGTGCTGGCGATTGGTGCCGCCTCCGCCTTGGGCCTGGGCTGGTGCGGTGGTCCGGCCATGGCCGATACCGCGGAGCAGGCCAAGGCGATGGTGGACAAGGCGATCGCGCTTTACGACGAGAAGGGCGAGGCCGCCTTCGCCACCTTCGATGCGGGCAAGGCCTCCGGCTTCCTGGACGGCGAGATCTACATTGTCGTGCAGTCGCGCGGTCCCGAGGGGAAGGTGCTGGCCCATGCCGCGAACCCAAAGCTTGATGGCGTGCTGCTCGACACGATCGCCGATCCCACGGGCAAGAAGTTCGGCGTCATCATGAGCGCCGAGGCGACGGAAGCCGGCGGCTGGTTCGACTATGAATGGCCCGACCCGAGCACCGGCAAGCTGGGCCAAAAGAAGTCCTGGGCCGTGTTGCACAAGGACCTCGTCTTCATCGCAGGCTACTACGTCCGCTAGCTGGTGGCGCGGCGGCCAGCAGCCCGCCGCCGCAGTGATGCCGAAGGTGGCGAAGACGCCGCAGCCGACGATGGCGCCTTACTTGTTCGCGATGGGCAACTCCGGGTCTCAACGCGTCAGGGCGTAGAGCGTGACCGCGCAGGCGTTGGAGACGTTGAGGCTGCGGATCGGGCCGTTCATGTCCAGCCTGACGAGGTGGTCGCAGCTGTCACGCGTCAGCTGGCGCAGACCCTTGCCCTCGGCACCGAGCACGATTGCGACGGGCGGCGCGCGGTCCACGGCCGAGATGTCTTCCGGGGCGTCGCTGTCGAGGCCGAGGATGCGGAAGCCATAATCCTTCAGCTCCGCCATGGCGCGTGAAAGGTTCGTCACCTTCACGAAGTGCACATGCTCGAAGGCGCCCGAGGCAGATTTGAAGAGCACGGCGGAAGCCTCCGGGCTGTGGCGCGAAGTGGCCACAAGTGCCGTCACGTTGAAAGCGGCACAGGTGCGCAGGATGGCGCCCACATTATGGGGGTCGGTCACCTGGTCGAGCAGTACCACGATCCCTGACTTTTCGATCTGGTCGAGGCGCGGCTGGTCGAGCGGCTTTGCCTCCATCAGCAGGCCCTGGTGCACGGCTTCGGCCCCCAGCTTCTTGTCAAGGTCGCGGGGGTGGACGATCTCGGGCACGATGCCGCGTTCGGCGATTTCGGCCGCCAGCCGGTCGGCGGCGTTCTTGGACGCCTTCAGGGAATAGATCTTGCGCCGCTTGTTCTTCAGTGCCTCGGCGACGGGATGGACGCCGTAAATGATGTCATTTGGATCGCTCATTCTGCCGCCTATAGCGCAGGAACCGGGAAAAGGCAGGGAAAGTTTGGGGGCAGGGCTCGCCTTTGGTGTGATTGCCGGGGTGGCCGGTCCGGTCTAGAACCTTGTCCTGAAAAGCCATTTCGGGGTGCCATGTTCAAGAAGATACTCATCGCCAATCGTGGCGAAATCGCCTGCCGCGTCATCAAGACCGCCCGCCGCATGGGCATCAAGACCGTGGCCGTCTATTCCGACGCTGACGCGCGCGCCCTCCATGTGGAAATGGCCGACGAGACGGTCCACATCGGCCCTCCCGCCGCCGCCCAGTCCTACCTGCTGATCGAAAAGATCGTGGAGGCCTGCCAGAAGACGGGCGCCGAGGCCGTCCACCCGGGCTACGGCTTCCTGTCTGAACGCTCCGCCTTCCCCAAGGCGCTGGCCGCTGCCGGCATCACCTTCATCGGCCCCAACCCGGGCGCCATCGACGCGATGGGCGACAAGATCGAGTCCAAGAAGGCCGCCGCCGCAGCCCATGTATCCACCGTGCCCGGCTACATGGGCATCATCGAGGATGCCGACGAAGCGGTGAAGATCGCCGGCGAGATCGGCTACCCCGTCATGATCAAGGCTTCCGCCGGGGGCGGCGGCAAGGGCATGCGCATCGCCTATTCGGAGTCGGAAGTGAAGGAAGGCTTCACCCGCGCCAAGTCCGAGGCCAAGTCATCCTTCGGCGACGACCGCGTGTTCATCGAAAAATTCATCGTCAACCCACGCCACATCGAAATCCAGGTGCTGGGCGACAAGCATGGCAACGTGATCTATCTGGGCGAGCGCGAATGCTCGATCCAGCGGCGGAACCAGAAGGTCATTGAGGAGGCGCCGTCGCCACTCCTTGACGAGAAGACTCGGAAAGCCATGGGCGAGCAGGCCGTGGCACTGGCCAAGGCCGTGAACTATGACTCGGCTGGTACGGTTGAATTCGTGGCAGGCCAGGACCGGTCGTTCTTCTTCCTCGAGATGAACACCCGCCTGCAGGTGGAGCACCCCGTCACCGAACTCATCACCGGCATCGACCTCGTGGAGCAGATGATCCGCGTGGCCGCTGGCGAAGAGCTGAAGATCAAGCAGGCGGACGTCAAGCTGAAGGGCTGGGCCGTCGAGAGCCGCATCTATGCGGAGGACCCGTATCGCAACTTCCTGCCGTCCACGGGCCGCCTCGTGAAATATCGTCCGCCGGCGGAGCACATGGCTGACGGCATCACCGTGCGCAACGACACGGGCGTCTTCGAAGGTGGCGAGATCTCGATCTACTATGATCCGATGATCGCCAAGCTCTGCACCCACGCGCCGACGCGCAGTGCCGCGATCTCGAAGATGGCGGAAGCGCTTGATGCCTTCCACATCGATGGCATCCAGCATAACATTCCCTTCCTCTCGGCCATCATGGAAAATCCGCGCTGGCAGTCGGGTGCACTCTCCACCGGCTTCATCGCCGAGGAATTCCCCGGCGGCTTCACCGGCCATGAGATCACGCCTGACATCAAGTCGACACTGGCCAAGGTTGCCACCGTTCTCGATCACGTCGAGAATCGCAGGAAGCGCCTGATCAACGGGCAAATGCTGAACCACGGCGTCAACCTCGCCACCGCGCGCATCGTGAAGCTGGGTAAGGAATTCATCCCGGTCACCATCTCTGCGGATACTGACAAGCTCGCCGACAGATGCGGCTGGGTGCCCGGCCAACCGGTGTTCTCGGCTGACCTGGGCGACGGCAACGTCACCGTGCAGGTGAAGCGCATCCTCAACGGCTACAAGCTGTCCTATCGCGGCGTTGTGCTCGAAGCCCACGTCTATACCGAGCGCGAGGCGGAGCTTGCAAAGCTCATGCCGGAGAAGGTTGCCGCCGATACTTCGAAGAAGCTTCTCTGCCCGATGCCGGGCCTCGTCATCGCCATTCAGGCGGTGGTGGGCCAGGAGGTGAAGGCGGGTGAGCCTCTGGCCATCGTCGAGGCGATGAAGATGGAAAACATCCTGCGCGCCGAGCGCGACGTCACCATCAAGGCCGTCAACGCCAAGAAGGGCGACAGCCTGCAGGTCGACGCGGTGATCATGGAGTTTGCATGAGCGTCACGGCCCTTCACGTGATCGTTGAGGGCCGGGTGCAGGGCGTGGGCTTCCGTGCCTATCTCGAGCGTGAGGCAAGGAGCGTGGCCTCAGGGGCTGGGTCAGGAACCGCAGCGACGGCTCTGTCGAGGCGGTATTCTGCGGCGAGGAAGAAGACGCCCAGAGCATGATCGTCGCCTGCCACCGCGGCCCCCGCATGTCATTGGTGCGCAATGTGAAGAGTGAACCCTACCCGCCAGGTGACTGGCGCGGCTTTGATGTGTGGCCGACGGTATAGGACAGCCTTCACCGTTTCATCATGCCCGGGTTCGACCCGGGTATCTCATTCGCGGCCACAAAGAGCATCGCCGGGACCTAGCTTGGCGATGATGTGTGTCGTGGAGTGGTGAAGGAGAGAGGCTTCTTACGCCAGCCCTTCCTTCTTCAGTGCCGCCTGCACCGCCGGGCGCTGGCCCACGCGGTCCATGTAGGCCACGATATGCGCATAGGGTGACAGGTCGATGCCCACATGCTTGGTCCAGCCCAGCACCACGAAGGCATAGGCGTCGGCCACGGAATATGTGTCGCCCAGCAGGTAGGGCTTCTTTGCCAGCTGCGCGTCGAGCCAGGTGAAGCGGCGGGTCAGTCGGTCCTTGATGGCGGCCTTGCCGTCTTCCGGCATGGCCGGGTTGAACAACCCGCCAATGCCCTTGTGCAGTTCCGAGGCAACGAAGTTCAGCTGTTCCATGGCGCGGTAGCGGTCCATCGAGCCGAAGGCCGGCAGAAGGTCGGTGTTCTTGGCCTTATCGACCAGGTATTGGAGGATGGTGGACACTTCGGTCAGCACCTCATTGGCGCCGATCTCGAGGGTGGGCACGTAACCCTTGCTGTTGATTGCATTGAAGTCGGCTCCGGTCTCGGTCTTCTTGGCGCCGAGGTCGACCTTCACGATGTCATAGGGCTGGCCGAGCTCGTTCAGCACGATGTGCGGGGCGAGCGAGCAGGCGCCGGGGGCGTAATAAAGCTTCATGTGTCAGTCCTCCTGGGGGTGATGCCGGGGTCGAAGATCTTATGTAACAGACAAAGTTACATATTCAGGCATGGAGTTGGACTTGCAGTTGGACACGGGCCGGGTTTGGGACGTATGAGGCGTCCGACCCATGGAGTATCCGATGCGCCGTTTCGCCCTTGCCGCCCTTGCCGCCCTGTCGCTCACCGTTCCGGCGCGCGCTGATTTCATCAAGAACGCAGCTGAATGGCAGCGCCTCGGGCCGGATGGCCAGGCGGCCTATGCCATGGGCATCTATGATGTCATGACGGTGGTGACCGCCGACAACAAATACACCGCCGCCCGAGCCCTGGGCCTGCGCGCCTGCGGCGTGAGCCTGCAGCTCAAGGGCGCCATGGTGGCCCAGGCCATCAACATCTTCTACCGCGATCATCCGGAACAGCGTGTGGCCACGCCCTTCGTCGCCTTCAATGGCTATTTCGAGCGTGGCGCCTGCAGCCCCTTCATCAACGAGGCCCGCAAGGAAATGGGCCTGCCGCCGATGAAGTCGGCACCCGTGCCGGAGCTGGGCCAGCAGCCCGATGTCCAGCAGCCGGGTCAGAACGAGCAACAGCAGAACATGCAGTAGCCGTCAGGCTCACCCGAAGATCGGCGCGAAGGTCTTCCTCAGTGCCACGTCGAGGTCGGCCATGGTGACAGGCAACCCGAGGTCGACAAGGCTCGTCACCCCATGCTCGCGGATGCCGCAGGGCACGATGCCTTCGAAATGCGAGAGGTCAGGTTCGACGTTGATCGAGATGCCGTGGAACGTCACCCAGTGGCGCACCCGGATGCCGATGGCGGCGATCTTGTCTTCGTTGTCGCCGCGCCGCACCCACACGCCCACCCGGTCCTCGCGCCGCTCACCCTTGACGTTGAACTGCTCCAGCGTGTCGATCACCCACTGCTCGAGAGCCGCCACGAAGGCGCGCACGTCGCCGCCGCGGCGCCTGAGGTCCAGCATCACATAGGCCACGCGCTGGCCGGGGCCGTGGTAGGTATATTGTCCGCCGCGCCCTGTCTTGAACACGGGGAAGCGCTCGCGCTCGACGAGGTCCTCTTCATGCGCGGACGTGCCGGCGGTATAGAGCGGCGGGTGCTCGAGCAGCCAGACCCTTTCTGGCTCCGTGCCCTTTGCGATTGCGTCCACATGCGCATCCATGCGCGCCATGGCCTCCGGATAGGGCAAGAGACCGTCGGACACTTCCCATGTCACGGGGGCGGCCGAAGTCAGCGAAAGGTGGATGTTGTCGCGCAGCGCCATTCCTGCGCTTTACACAGTTTGGGAATTGGCGTGCAACAGCGTAGTTTGCATCTGGACCCTGCAGGAGGACGCTCAATGGGAAAGACCATCGGCCTTACCGGAGCGCTCGAGGCCTATTATGCGGCGCACGCCTGCCGCGAGGCGCCACTGCTTGCCGAACTCCGCGCCGAGACGGCAAAACTCGGCAGCAACGCTGCCATGCAGATCGGGCCGGAGCAGGGCGCCTTCATGGGCCTTCTCGTCAAGCTGATGGGTGCCCGGAGGGTGATCGAGTTCGGCACCTTCACCGGCTATTCCTCCCTCGCCATGGCGCTGGCGGGGGCCACCCGCATCACCTGCGCGGACGTTTCGAAGGACTTCACCGACATAGCCCGGCGTTACTGGGCGAAGGCCGGCGTGGCCGATCGCATCGATCTCCGCCTCGATGGCGGCAGGGCGGTGATCGCGCGCTGCCTCGCGGCGGGCGAGGCGGGGACGTTCGATCTCGCCTTCATCGATGCGGACAAGTCCGGCTATGACGCCTATTACGAGGGTTCGATACAACTTCTGCGGGCCGGGGGCCTCGTGCTGGTCGACAACACCCTGTGGGACGGCGACGTGGCCAACCCGGCGAAGCAGGATGACGATACCCGGGCCATCAGGGCCCTGAACGACAAGTTGGTAAAGGACCCCCGGGTCGAGATCTGCCTTGTGCCGATCTGCGACGGGCTCACCATGGCCCGGAAGCTCTGAGCCGGGGGCCTTGCTTTCCCCCGCCAGCGCGGCTATAGCCCGCCCCGTTAACGACCAACTCACACGCGGAGACAGGCTCCGGCACGCGAGGTTCGCCTCCACATAGTGCCAGATCCATCCGGTGCCGGGATGTCCCGGTCACTTTCCCCGCGGCGGATCAACCGGAAAAGGACACATAGGCTCATGGCCACTCCTGAATTTACCATGCGTCAGCTCCTGGAAGCTGGCGTTCACTTCGGCCACCAGACCCACCGCTGGAACCCGAAGATGCGCAACTACATCTATGGCAGCCGCAACGGCATCCATATCATCGACCTGTCGCAGACCGTTCCGCTGCTCCACACGGCCCTCGTCGCCGTGGCCGACACGGTCGCCAAGGGCGGCCGCGTGCTGTTCGTCGGCACCAAGCGCTCAGCCTCGGAGCTGGTCGCGGATGCGGCCAAGCGCTCGGCCCAGTATTACGTGAACTCCCGCTGGCTCGGCGGCACGCTCACCAACTGGAAGACGATCTCGCACTCGATCAAGACTCTGCGCACCACCGATGACGTTCTCGGCAAAGAGCAGTCGGGCCTCACCAAGCGCGAAATGCTTGAGCTCACCCGCACCAAGGAAAAGCTCGACAAGTCGCTCGGCGGCATCAAGGACATGGGCGGCGTTCCCGACCTGCTGTTCGTGATCGACACCAACAAGGAACAGATCGCCATCAAGGAAGCCAACCGTCTCGGCATCCCGGTGATCGCCGTTATCGATACCAACTCGGACCCGGCCGGCGTCACCTACCCGATCCCGGGCAATGACGACGCGGGCCGCGCGGTCGCCCTCTACTGCGACCTCATCAGCCGCGCCTGCATCGAAGGCATCTCGCTCGCCCAGTCGGGCTCGGGTGTCGACGTTGGCGCCGCCGAGGAGCCCATGGCCGAGGAACTGCCCGCCGCCGAATAAGCGGGCCCTCGACCGTCACGAAATCGACACGGGGCCTGCCGCATGAACGCGGCGGGCCCCACGCTCTTTCAAATCACATGAGGTAGATCATGGCCGATATCACGGCTGGAATGGTGAAGGACCTGCGCGAGAAGACCGGCGTGGGCATGATGGATTGCAAGGCGGCACTCGCCGCCACCAATGGCGACATGGAGGCCGCCATCGACTGGCTGCGCGCCAAGGGTCTCGCCAAGGCCGCCAAGAAATCGACGCGCGTCGCCGCCGAAGGCCTCGTGGCCGTCGCCGTCGAGGGCACCACGGGTGCCGTCGTCGAAGTGAACTCGGAAACCGACTTCGTGGCCCGCAACGAGAAATTCCAGGCCATGGTCGCCGAGATCTCGAAGCTCGCCCTCAAGGCCAATGGCGATAGCGAGAAACTGAAGACCATGCACATCCCCGGTTCGTCCCACGCGGTGGCCGCGTATGTGGCCGAGATGGTCGCCGCCATCGGCGAGAACATGACGGTGCGCCGCACCGCCGCGCTCTCGGTCAAGGATGGTGTCGTGGGCTCCTACGTCCACAACCAGATCGCTCCCGGCATGGGCAAGATCGGCGTCATCGTGGCGCTCGAGTCGACCGGCAACAAGGCCTCGCTCAACGAATTCGGCCGCATGCTCGCCATGCACGTTGCAGCCACCAACCCGGTGGCGCTGGCGCTCGACCAGGTTCCGGCTGATGTGCTGGCACGTGAGTCCGCGATCCTCGAAGAGAAGAACGCCGGCAAGCCCGCCAACGTGCTGGAGAAGATCGTGGCCTCGGGCCTCAAGACCTTCGCCAAGGAAAACTGCCTGCTCGAGCAAGCCTATGTGCATGACGGTGCGAAGACCGTGACGCAGGCCATCGCCGAAGCCGGCAAGGCCGCTGGCGCTGACGTGAAGCTCACCGGCTTCGTGCGCATGCAACTTGGTGAAGGCATCGAGAAGAAGGAAGACGACTTCGCCGCCGAAGTCGCCAAGATGTCGGGCAACTGAGCCCGGCCACATCCAACGCATTGCGAAAGGCCCCGGAAACGGGGCCTTTTTTTGCATTGACGGTCTGACGTCTTCTCCCGCTTCTTCAGCGGGAGAAGAAGGGACCCGTTGCGGCCCGCAACGGGGAGATGAGGGGAAGCGCGGGCACATATGCGTCGGAGCGCGCTTTCCCTCACCTTCCCCAACTGCGTTGGGTCCCCTTCCTCTCCCGCGCCGCGGGAGAGGACGATTGTCCGTATTGACCGTCGTCAAGGGATTGACGCACACTGCGCGTCAGCTTCTCCCACAACCCAAACGGAGCCCGCCATGCGCAAGACCCTCACCGCCATCCTCGCTCTCGCCACGGCCGCCATCATCGTCCCAGCGGCAGATGCCTGCACCCGCATCGTTTACCAGGGCGCTGGAAGCAGCCACTTCGTCGGCCGCACCATGGACTGGGCGACGGAAACCGGCACGGACCTGTGGGCCTTTCCGGCCGGCCTGAAGCGCGATGGCGGCGTGGGCGAGGCCTCCATCGGCTGGACCTCGAAATACGGCTCGGTCATCTCCGGCTTCTACAACATCGCGACGGTTGATGGCGTCAACGATGCCGGGCTTGCCGGCAACGTGCTCTACCTCGCCGAGAGCGACTATGGTGACTACAAGACAGCCGGCAAGCCGCTGCTCTCGGTCGGCGCCTGGCTGCAATATGTGCTCGACAATTATTCAACCGTCGCCGAAGCCGTCGATGCGCTTTCGCAGGAACCCTTCGCCCTGGTGGCACCGGTGCTGCCCGATGGCCATGCCGCGACGGGCCATCTGGCGCTCGCCGACAAGACGGGTGACTCGGCGATCTTCGAATACATCGGCGGCAAGCTCACCATCCATCACGGCAAGCAATACAACGTGATGACCAATTCGCCGCCCTTCGACCAGCAGCTGGCGATCTCCACCTACTGGGACAGCGTCGGCGGGGCCAACTTCCTGCCGGGAACCAGCCGCGCCGCAGACCGCTTCGCGCGCATGAGCTGGATGCTCAATGCCGTTCCTCCGGGCCAGGCGGAGGATGCCGCGGTCGCGGAAGTCATGTCGCTGATCCGCGCCATCTCCGTGCCGCTGGGCATCCAGGACCCGAAGGCCCCCAACATCGCGTCCACTCGCTGGCGTACTGCGGCAGATCTCGATGCCGGGCGCTATTTCTTCGAAAGCGTCCACACCCCTGCGGTGTTCTGGGTCGATCTCGGCAAGCTCGACCTGAAGCCCGGCGCGCCATCGCTGAAGCTGGACCTGCAGGCAAAGCCGATCCTCGCGGGTGAAGTCTCCAAGGAGTTCAAGCCCGCAGAGCCCTTCAAGTTCCTGGCTCCGGCGTCCTGATCAGGCTGGGGAGGAGGGCTGCTGCCTTGTGACGAATCGGTCCCGGTCTTCTAGACTGGGGTTCCACAAAAGCGGGCCGCAGCAGCATGTCCTCCCCCAAATACAAGCGCATCCTCCTCAAGCTCTCGGGCGAGGTCCTGATGGGCAACCAGCCCTATGGCATCGACCTTGATACGGTGAGCCGCCTCGCCGACGAGGTGCTGGGGGTTGCCGCCACCGGCGTGCAACTGGCGCTTGTGATCGGCGGGGGCAACATCTTCCGCGGCCTTGCCGGCGCGGCCAAGGGCATGGACCGGGTCTCGGCCGACCACATGGGCATCATGGCCACCGTCATGAATGCGCTGGCCATGCAGGGGGTTCTCACCCACAAGGGCATGGATGCCCGGGTGCTTTCGGCCATCGCCATGCCCACCGTCTGCGAGACCTATTCCCGCGCCAAGGGCATCCACCACCTCGAGGCGGGCCGCATCATCATCTGCGCCGCGGGCACCGGCCTGCCCTTTTTCACGACCGATACGGGGGCAGCCCTCCGGGCGGCGGAGCTCAGCTGCGACGCGCTGTTCAAGGGCACATCCGTCGACGGCGTCTATTCGGCCGATCCCAAGACCGATCCCAACGCCCGCCGCTACGACAGGATCACCTTCGGTGAGATGCTGTCGAAGGATCTCCGCATCATGGACCCGGCCGCCATTGCCCTTGCGCGGGACAATGGGATTCCGGTAGTTGTCTTCTCCATCAGAAAGCCCGGAGCCATCCTTGAAGTGGTCAATGGCGGCGGGCTGTTTACCACCGTGACGAAGGATTGATTTTATGGCCCAGCCCCAGAATTTCGACGCGCAGGACATCAAGCGCCGCATGACGGGCGCGATTGACGCGCTGAAGCATGATTTCGGCGGCCTGCGCACCGGCCGCGCCTCCTCGAGCCTGCTCGACCCGATCCAGGTCGATGCCTATGGCGCCAACATGCCGCTGGCCCAGGTTGCTTCCGTGTCGGTTCCCGAGCCCCGCCTGCTGCAGATCAGCGTGTGGGACCGTGGCCTCGTCATTGCGGTTGAAAAGGCCATCCGCGCCTCCAACCTCGGCCTCAACCCGCAGACCGAGGGCCAGGTCATCCGCCTGCGCATGCCGGACCTGACGCAGGACCGCCGCAAGGAACTCGTCAAGGTCGCCCACCAATATGCCGAGAAGGCCCGCATCGCCGTGCGCAACGTGCGCCGCGACGGCATGGACCTGCTGAAGCAGCTCGAGAAGGCTCACCTCATGAGCGAGGACGAGCAGAAGAAGAAGGCCGACGACGTTCAGAAGATGACCGATGACACCATCAAGGACATCGAGCAGGTTCTGAAGCACAAAGAACAAGAGATCATGCAGGTTTGAGGACCTGTTGCCTTCATGTCAGTGAGCGCAGCACCCGATTGCCCACCCAGCCACGTTGCCATCATCATGGATGGCAACGGTCGCTGGGCCACGCAGCGCGGGCTGCCGCGCTCGGCTGGCCACCGCCAGGGTGTCGAGGCGTTGCGCCGCACGGTGCGCGCCGCCGCCGACATGGGCATTTCGGTCCTCACGCTCTATTCATTCAGCACCGAGAACTGGGCCAGGCCGCAGGCCGAGGTGCGTTTTCTGCTCGAACTGCTGCGGCGCTTTATCCGCACCGATGTGGCCGATCTCCACAAGTCCAACGTGCGCATCATGATCATCGGTGACCGCGACGGGCTGGAGCCCTCCTTGCGCAAGATGTTCGAGGAAGCGGAAGCACTGACGCGTGAGAACACCGCACTCAGGCTGGTCATCGCCTTCAACTACGGCAGCCGCCAGGAAATCACCCGCGCCGTGCAGGTGCTGGCCCGGAAGGTGGCCGAAGGCAGGATCGCACCGGAGGACATCACCCCCGCCGTCATCGGCAACCATCTGGATACGGCGGGCCTGCCGGAGCCAGATCTGCTGATCCGCACTGGCGGCGAGCAACGCATCTCCAACTATCTCCTCTGGCAATGCGCCTATACCGAGTTCGTGTTCCTGCCCGAGTTCTGGCCGGAGTTCGATGCCGCAGCACTCGCCCGCGCCATCGACATCTTCCGCGCGCGTGACCGGCGGTTCGGCGGCCTCAAGGCGCAGACCGCCTGATGAGCGGAGAGCCAGCTTCCAGCGCAAAATGGGGTGATCTGGGCATCAGGGCGGCATCTGCTGCCGTGCTCATCCCCGCTGTTCTTGCCGATGTCTGGATGGGTGGTATCTGGTTTCACCTCTTCGTGGCGCTGATCGGCATCCTGATGGCGCAGGAATGGGTGAACATCGTCCACAAGGACAATCCCCTGCAGTTCGCGCTGCATGCCGCAGGCGCCATGTGTGGCGCGCTTCTGCCACTCGATATCGGGCTCGCCGGCGGCCTTGTGACCATCGGTGTGCTGACGGTCCTGTCTGCCGCAGCGGCGCTGCGTGAGGCGCCCGGTGGCCCGGCCTGGCGCTTTCTGGGCGTACCCTATGTTTCGCTGCCGCCCATCGCACTCATCGTGCTGCGCGACGATCCGGCCTACGGCATTGCTTCCATCGTGCTGGTGATGCTGATGGTCTGGGCGGCTGATACGCTGGCCTATTTCGCTGGTCGCATCATCGGCGGGCCGAAACTGGCGCCCCGCATCTCGCCGAAGAAGACCTGGGCCGGCATGGGCGGTGCCATGGCGGGCAGTGCCATCGCCGCCCTTGGCGTCGGGATGGCGCTCGGCGTGCCGTCGCTGTGGATGCTGCTTCTTGTCGCGGCCCTGCTGGCGGTGGTGGAGCAGGGGGGTGACCTGTTCAAGTCGGCCATGAAGCGCCACTACGGCGTCAAGGACTCCGGCCGCCTGATTCCGGGTCATGGCGGCATCATCGACCGGGTGGATGGCCTGGTCGCGGTGGCCACCGCCGCCGCCCTGATCGGCGCGTTCCGCGCCGGGATCGAGCATGCCGGGGCCGGAATCCTCATCTGGTGACCAGCTTTGGCCGAAATCTGGCCTCAATTTTCACGTCGTTTAGACGGCAGGGACGTGAAGGCGTGACCGTTGATAAAAACGGCCCCTTGGCGGGCCGGGGAAGTGTGGAATGAACCTAACTGACGCCTTGCACCTGCCGCTGAGCACGGGTGTGTTCTATGCGCTGCCTTTTTTGGTGGCGTTGACCGTCATCGTGTTCATTCACGAGCTCGGCCATTTCCTCGTGGCGCGCTGGTGCGGCGTTGATATCGAGGCCTTTTCCATCGGCTTCGGACGCGAAATCTTCGGCTGGAATGACAAGCACGGCACGCGCTGGAAGGTGGCGTGGCTGCCGCTGGGCGGCTATGTCCGCTTCCGCGGCGATGCCAACGCCGCCAGCATGCCCGATGCCGAGGCCTTGGCCCGGGCCAAGAATGACCAGGGCAATTTCCACGGCAAGCCGCTGTGGCAGCGCGCTGCGGTGGTTGCCGCTGGCCCCATTGCCAATTTCATCCTGGCCATCGCCATCTTTGCCGGCGCCTTCATGATCGTCGGCCGCCCCATGATCGAGCCCCGCGTCGACGAGGTCGTGGCCGGCAGTGCCGCCGAGGTCGCCGGCATTCGCAAGGGTGACCTGGTCGTCTCAGTCGACGGAGCCGAGATCAGTGATTTCGCCGGCCTCCAGCAAGCGGTGATGACCCGCGCCGGCGAACCGCTGGCGCTCGTCATTGACCGGAACGGCGAGAAGATCAACCTTACCGTTACTCCGGAGCTCCGCGAGGAGCCGGACAATTTCGGCGGCAAGATCAGGCTGGGCCTCCTCGGCGTGAAGCGCGACCCGATGGGTCCCGTCCGTTATGAGCGCATGGGCCCGGTGCAGGCGCTGGAAGCCGGCGTCGACCGCACATGGTTCATCGTCTCCTCGACCTTCCGCTATTTGGGCAAGATGGTCACCGGCCGCGAGAGCGCCGACCAGCTGGGCGGCCCGATCGCCATGGCCAAGGCCGCCGGCGATGCCGCCTCCATGGGTTTCTCGCAATTCGTTGCGGTGATTGCCTTTTTGTCAGTGAGTATCGGTCTCCTTAACCTTTTTCCAATCCCTATGCTCGATGGTGGACACTTGGTTTACTACGCCATCGAGGCGGTGCGTGGCAGGCCGCTCGGCGAAGGCGCCCAGGAGTGGGGATTCCGAATCGGGTTTTCGCTGGTGGTCATGCTGATGTTGGTCGGCACCTGGAACGACCTCGTTCGGGTGGCAACAGTGTTGTTTGGTGGGTGAGTTCGTGGGGAAGTTTCAATTGCAATGTGACGCAGGGCAGGTAAAACCCTTCCCGGCGACACAGATTCTGACGGGGCGGCTAGCGAGTAGAAATGGCCAATTGATGCGTTATAAGTTTGTTTTTGTTGCTTTTTTGGCCCTTGTTCTGAGTGTTCTCGCGCCGGTTGCCGCGCCGTGTCTCGCCGTCACATCCGCCTACGCCGCCACCGTGTCCTCGATCATCGTCGAGGGTAACCAGCGTATCGAGAACGAGTCCATCGTCACCTACGTCCAGGTGTCGCCCGGCCAGAACGCCACGCCCGAAAAGATCGACGCCTCGGTGAAGGCGCTGTTCCAGACCGGCCTCTTCTCTGACGTCCAGATCATCCAGCGTGGCAGCACGCTCGTGGTGAAGGTCGAAGAGAACCCGATGATCAATCAGGTGAACTTCGAAGGCAACACCAACGTCAAGGATACTGACCTCGCCAAGGAGACCGAGCTGAGGGAGCGCATGATGTTCACGCGCGCCAAGGTCCTGAGCGACGTCAACCGCATCATCGCCGTCTATCGCCGCGCCGGCTATTACTCGGTGCAGGTGTCGCCCAAGATCATCCGCCTGCCGGAGAACCGCATCGATCTCGTCTTCGAGATCAACGAAGGCGGCGAGACCAAGGTCAAGCAGATCAATTTCGTCGGCAACAACGCCTTCAGCGCCGGGCAGCTCAAGAGCGTCATCGGCACCCAGCAATACTCGTGGTGGCGGTTCTTCAACCGCAATGACAACTACGATGCCGACCGGCTCGAATACGACAAGGAGCTGCTGCGCCGCTATTACCTGCGCAACGGCTTCGCCGACATTCAGGTCATCTCCGCCGATGCCGTGATGAACGAGAAGGGCGACGGCTTCATCGTCACCTATACGCTCGACGAAGGCCCGCGCTACAAGATCGCCGACGTGGCGGTCAATGTCGGCGCCGCGCAACTCGACTCCGCGGACCTCATTCCCCAGGTCAGGACGGGTGTCGGCGACTACTACGACGCCACCAAGGTCGACAAGTCTGTCGAGCGGCTGACGCTCGAGGCCGCCCGCCAGGGCTTCGTCTTCGCGCGCGTCAACCCCGATGTGGTGCGCGATGCAGACAACAAGACGCTCAACATCACCTACAACATCGTCGAGGGTCCGCGCACCTACATCGAGCGCATCGACATCGTCGGCAACTTCCGCACCGAGGATGAGGTCATCCGCCGCGAACTCAATCTCTATGAGGGCGACGCCTTCAACCGCGTGGTGATCGAACGTGCCCGCCGCAGGCTGACCGCGCTCGACTTCTTCGAGAAGATTGACTTCCTCGAACAGGAGGGGTCTGCCCCCGATCGCGTCGTCCTTGTCGTGCAGGTGCAGGAAAAGTCGACAGGCTCGATCAATTTCTCGATCGGTTACTCCACCTCGGAAGTGATCGTTGGCTCGGTCTCGCTGCAGGAGCGCAACTTCCTCGGCAAGGGCTACAACGTGGCTGTTGACACCTCGGCGAGCTGGTATCGCCAGAACGTCAACTTCAGCTTCACCAACCCCTATTTCATGGGCATGCCTATCTCTGCCGGATTTGACGTGTTCGGCACGCTCACCAACAACCAGGAACAGTCGAACTACAGCAGCGAGGCCGCCGGCTTCGCCCTGCGCGCGGGCTTCCGCCTCGACGAGTACAGCGGCCTTATGTTCAAGTATGGCCTCACCTGGATGAATGTGAACAACATCGACAAGAACAGTGCTTCACCCGCCGTCATCGAGACCGAGGGTTCGACGCTCAAGTCCTTCGTCAACGCCTCCTATACCTGGGACAACCTCGACAACCCGATCCGTCCGACCAATGGTTTCCGCGGCCAGCTTGAGGGTCAGATTGCAGGTCTGGGTGGCGACGTGCACTACGCCAGGGTCGAAGCCCACGCCTGGTACTTCATGCCGGTCTATGAGGACGCCGTGGTGCTCAAGCTCGAAGGCAACGCCGGGCAGGAATTCTCGCTGGATGGCAGCGACGTTCCGTTGCAGGACCGCTTCTTCAGGGGTGCTGACTCCTTCCGTGGCTTTGCTACCGCAGGCGTCGGCCCGCGCCAGCGCGGCAACGACGGCGACACCGATGCCGTCGGCGGCAAGACCTATGCCATCGGCACGGTGGAGTTGACCTTCCCGATCGGTCTGCCGGAGCAGTGGGGCATCACCGGTGAAGTGTTCAGCGATTTCGGTACGGTGTTCGACTCGGGCGTCGACACGGTGCTGGCCGGCACGGGTAACTGTTCCTATGGACAGAACACCCCGCCGCTCGGTGAAAACGCGCAGAATTGCACCAGCTACGACACGGCTGCCTTCCGCATGTCGGTTGGCGCAGGCGTGGTCTGGTCTTCGCCCTTCGGCCCGCTCCGCTTCGAGGCAGCCTATCCGCTGCTGAAGGCCAGCTACGACAAGACCGAATGGTTCCGCTTCTCGGTCGGCACCGCCTTCTAGACGGACGCCGGACACAGGCTTAAGAAACAGGCGGACGGCCCTCGTGGCCGTCCGCCATTATTTTGGGAGGCATTTGAACAATGACCGAAGCCACGGCAGCGCCGGAACTGAAGACCGCAGACATCGCGCGGATCATGAAGCTGCTTCCGCATCGTTATCCGTTCCTGCTCATCGACCGCATGTATGACATCAACGGCGAGGAGAGCGGCGTTGCCCTCAAGAACGTCACCATCAACGAGCCGTTCTTCCAGGGCCACTTCCCCGGCCGCCCGGTGATGCCGGGCGTGCTGTTGGTCGAAGCCATGGCCCAGACCGCCGGTGCCCTTGTGCTCAATAGCCTCGGCGACGAGCACGCCGGCAAGCTGGTGTTCTTCATGTCGATCGACAAGGCCCGCTTCCGCAAGCCCGTGGTGCCGGGCGACACCGTGCACTTCCATGTAAAGCTGTCGAACAAGCGCCCGCCGGTTTGGAAGTATTGGGCCGAGGCCATGGTCGACGGCAAGAAGGTGGCCGAGGCCGAAATCGGCGCCATGCTGATGAACGAACGCGGCGTCTGATCCGTTCATCGAAGCTCCGAATGCAGAACGGCCCATGGCGTGATTCATGGGCCGTTCGCTTGGCGATTGCTCGTTCCTCAGCCCTGTCCGGTTGCGGGACTGATGACGGAGGCCACCTCCGTGATGCTGCTGAACGGAAAGCCGCCCAACTCGCCGTGGCGGCGCACGGTGTCGGGGCTGGTGGTCTCATGAACGCAGTAGATCTTGTCACCGGCCACATAGCTGGTGATCCAGCGATAGGGCACGCCGAGACCGGCGACGACTTCGTTGGATTTGGCGGAGATTTCGCGCAATTCGGCGGATGACAGCATGCTGGCGCCCGGCAGGTCGCGTTCAATCAGATAAATTGCCATTTTCAGTTCTCCTTTGTTAAGTGACCATCGCACCATGCAGCATGGCCGTTGGTGCGCGCGTGGGAGCGGTGTACGACGATGCTCACGTGCGTTACACGTTTCGTCCAACGGTCGAATGCCAGCCTTCTTCTCGGGAACATGGATCGGGGCGGTGGAGAAATCACGGCGGATAAGGCTTCTGGGCACGCCTGCGATCCTTGATGGAACGGGGCAGGTCTGCGAGTTGCGCGGGCACCAGGCCTGGGCGGTGCTGGCCCGGGTCCTGCTTGCGGGAAGGCCGCTTGACCGGCGCCATCTCGCTGGCGAACTCTTCGCCGAAACGGCAGACCCGCTCGGCACTCTGCGCTGGTGCCTTGCGGCCTTGCGAAGGGCGTTGGACGCGCCAACCGTGCTGAGGGGGGACCCGATCCTCGCCGATCTTCCCGGCCATTTTTGTATTGACGTTCGGGACCTCGAGAATGGCCGTTGCGACTGGAGCGATTGCGGTGAGCTGTTGGAGGGGGTCGACATCCGCGCCGGCCTCTCCTTTTCCACGTGGTTGCTGGTGGAGCGGCAGCGCCTTGCAGTGCTTCATGAGGAGCAGTTGCGGCGTGATTGCCTGAGTGCGCTGGCCAGGGGTGATATTGTGCTCGCCGCGGGTCTTGCGGAGCGCGGTGTTCGCCGCAGCGAGTACGATGAGGCAATGCATGTCCTTCTGGTGAAGAGCCTCGTGGCCGCGGGTCGCTTCGATGCAGCACTCGCCCATGTCGAGGCAACGGAGCGCAGTTTCCAGTCGGAGCTTGGCGTGTTGCCATCGCCCGCGCTGCGCAGCGCCGCCCGCCGCTCGGTGGTGGCGCCTGCTGCGGGCGTTTCTCCACGGGCGCATACCCGCTCGTTGCTGGAAGCCGGAAAAGCGGCACTCGGTGCAGGCGCAGCCGATGCCGGAATCGAAACGTTGCGACGTGCGGCGAGCGAAGCGTCGGAGCTGAACGAGGCAAGCCTCGAGGCTGAGGTTCTGCTGGAACTCGGCACGGCCCTCGTCCACGCCGTGCGTGGCTATGACGAGGAGGGCGCCATCCTGCTGCGCCAGTCTGCCCAGCTTGCCACTGACACAAACCTGCCTGAGATTGCCGCGGGCGCGCTGCGCGAGCTTGGCTATGTCGAGGCCATGGCCGGCCGCCGTCCATCTTCCGCCGCCTATCTGACGGAGGCCATCGCGCTGGCAGAGAGCCCCGAGAGGAGAGCCGGCATCCAGAGTGTCGTTGGCTTCAACCTCGTCGACTGGGGCAGGCTGGAGGAGGGTATCTCTGCATTTCGGAGTGCCATCGACCTTGCACGGTCGGCTGGAAATCGCCGGCGTTGGTGCCTAGGCATCGGCGCGCGCGGGCTCCTTGCAGCACAGTCTCCCGATGAGGCGCTCGCGTGGCTTGAAGAGTGTCGGCGCGTGGTGGACGAGCTGCGCTGGGTGTCGTTCCGTCCCTGGTGCATCGCGTTGCGGGCCGAGGCGCTGCTGGCGCTCGGAAGCGATCCGGCGTCGCTGCGGCCTGATCTTGATGAAGCCTTCGCCATGAGTTGCGAGTTGAAGGATCCCTGCTGGGAGGGCGCGACCGGTCGCGCCATTGCAAGCACCTACGAGGCGGAGGGCAATTTGCACGATGCAATGCGCTGGCTTGGCGAGGCTCTGGGCCGCATGCGGTGCGACGTGGACCGGTTCACGGCCCAGCAGGTTGATATCCTCGAGGATCAGTCCCGCGTCCGGCGAAAGATGGGGCACCATGCCGAGGCTTCGCACACCGCGCAGGAATGGATCGCCCTCGCCGCAAGAGCCCACATGGACGCCTCCATCAGGCGCGCGACCAGCTTCATAACGAGCGCCGAGAGGTGATCTGCCGGGACACCAGCTGCGCCTTTGTCAACGCGCCCCAGTGTGATCGCATGCCAGAGAGGGATGACTGGCTGTCGCTCGCAGGTCTGCGTCAATGGCAATGCGCACAGGTGCTGCACTGGGCGACCCGGGCACGGTGGTTCAAAGATATTTGAACCCTCGCCAGAGCGTGGTCGTCTGCGGAAAACGCCGTTCCGCGAAGCGATAGATTTGACGATAGTGGCGAGCGATCTTCTCGTAGACAGCGTCACTCAGCGGGGAGGCTATTTCGCTCACATTGAGCTTCTTCTGCGTATGGGAGGGTCGGAACGGAACACGACAGAATTCCGAAAGCTTGCCGAGGGGTTCCGGGTCAAACATGTCTTCGTAAATGCCGAAGTGAATGTGGCCTGGCTGGAAGACGGCCTCGGCTTCCTGAACCGTCACATCATAACGTGTGCGCAGTTCCGACATGCCCGAGAGCGCACGGGCGATGACTTCGTCCTCATCCACCCGCGTATGCCCGAGCTTGTTCCGACTATCCATGCGAGCGGCACTCCAGCACCTCTCGACTGGATCACGCATCAGAAATACCGCCTTGGTGAGGATGCTGCGCTGGGCGAAGCCCCGCTGGATTTGGTCTAGCACGCGGCGATCCAGTGCGGAATAAAGGGGGGTGATGTCGCAGGTAATGCTCTTCGCCTGCTTGTTCAGCATGTAGGCAAAATAGGTGAAGTAGTTCTCGGGTGACTGCTGCATGAAATACCGAACCCGGTTCTCGAAATCGAGTTCGCTGTCTTCCTGGCGCACAATCAGGCCATCCACACCCTGAACATGAAGGGCATCCCAGATGTGGTATTCCTTGATGATCTGCGTCGCCACCAGTCCTGATGCCGCGAGATAGTCATAGAGCCAGCTTGTGCCGGCCTTCTGCGCGCCAAGACCGAGGATGAATGTCTTCTGGCTTGTGGGAGGGGGAGGCATTGTCAAATTCCTCTCATGCGCCGGCGCATCTCAGAACATCAGGCAGCGGCTTGGTCTCCGATCCCTGCTCTTGGATGAGCACGGAGATCGGTTGCAGATGTGCTGCAGGCATCGTCCTGTCGGGGCACCGGGTGGAGGGCAAATCTCTCACGGTTTGGGGCAGCCGTTCTCCGCAGGCTTCCCCGCGAAGCGATCCGCGATCCATGGCACGTAAAGAGGCTGCGATACCGGCGGTGTGGTGAAATGGTTCTGGTCGCCCGGCAGCTGTACGCGCGCAACGTTGCCGCCGATGGCGCATTTCTGCGCCTGGTAGAGTTGGCCCATGACCGGTGGGTTGGTCACGTCCTTGTTGCCAAAGTAAATCACCACGGGCGCGATGGGTGGTTCCTTGCTGACACTCGCGTCGCCCAACCGCTTCACCCAGGCCTGGGCGTTGCTGGCCTGCGGTTTCGCCATGGTCTTGTATGTGTCGCCGAAGTTGAAGCTCAGCGTGTCGGCGCCGGCATGCATGCATTTCTTGCTGAAGATTTCGGTGAGGGTCTTGGCGCCATCCTCGGTGAAGAGGTCGGTGAGCTGGAGTTCAGGGTAGGCCGCCGGCATCGCCCACATGGCCATGACGTAATGCGCGAAGTTGAAGACGTTGTCAGAGAAGGTCTGCGCCAGTCCGGCAATCATTGTTTCGGCGGCGGCCTCGTCGCTGTCCGCTCCGGCGGGTATCAGCACCTCGATGTCCTGGGGGGCAAGCGCCACGAAGCCCACGAAATCGACGCCATCAAAGGCCGTGCCCTTGGCTGCGATGTAGTCCTTCAGGCTCGCAGCGGCGATCACCGCGCCGCCGCCCTGCGACCAGCCGTTGGCGACCACCTTCCTGTTGCTGCCCGACAGGCCCATGCTGCCCACGGCGCGTGCCGCGTTAATGAGGTCGCGGGCATTGGTGGCGGCGTTGGCGTACTGGTGGATGCCGCCGGCGCCGAGTCCCTGGTAGTCGGTGCCGATCAGAACATAGCCGTCCTGGATGAACTGGGTTGCCGCGGGAATGCCGAAGTCCGTCCACGAGGTGCCGCCGATCAGGTTGTACTCGTTCAGGTCCTGCGCCGGGTCGAAGACCTGCGAGGGGCCGCAGTTCTGAGCGATCCCGGTGGTGCCATGCGCCCAGGTGACGATGGGCCGCCCGCTAGCTGGCATGGCAGCCGTCGGAGCGATCACCAGCGCGGAGGACAGAGTCTTCCGCTCCATTGCGTCGGATGAGACATAGGCGATGCGCCAGGCTTGTGCCCCCGGGATCTGCGTGGCCACCGCTTCCTTCGCCACCACCGTGCCCAGCGGCTGCTCGGCTGAGATGGCTGCAAGCCCCTGATAGAAGGGCGGCAAAGCCACATCTGCCGCCTGTGCGGCGCATGTGCTCGCAAGCAGTGAAATTGCAGCGATCAGAACGCGCGAGGTTTTCATGGCGAACTCCTTGAAACAGGTTTCAATCTCGCGATCAGTATACAACTGGCTGCTTTGCCGGGCCAGACCGTGAAAAATCAGGTCTTGTGGGCGTCCTCTGCTGAACAAGCCCCCCAATCATTGCCGTCATCCCGGCGAAAACCGGAAGCCAGCTTTTTGTCATGATAAAATTCTCGAAAACTCACCTCCCCCGGGCCTGACCCGGGGGTCTTTTTGCGCGCCGGCAAAAGGGATGCGCGGATCAAGTCCGGGCAAGGTGTTGGAGAACAGGAATACGCCTCTCTCCAGACTGAACTCTGGCCATTGCGGCGCCCTGCCAAACAAAAATGCCCGGCCTCTCGGCCGGGCATTCTGAAGTCTTGGAACGCGAAGCGTTACTTGCCGCGCATCGTCGGCGGCACGTAATCGCGCTTCGGCGAGCCGGTGTAGAGCTGCCGCGGGCGGCCGATCTTCTGGCCCGGGTCCTCGATCATTTCCTTCCACTGCGAGATCCAGCCCACGGTGCGGGCGAGTGCGAACAGCACGGTGAACATCGATGTGGGGAAGCCAAGTGCCCGCAGGATGATGCCGGAATAGAAGTCGACGTTCGGGTAGAGCTTGCGCTCGATGAAGTAGGGGTCCGAAAGGGCGGCCTGCTCAAGCACGCGCGCCACTTCCAGCAGCGGGTCGTCCTTGATGCCGAGTTCGGTCAGCACCTCGTGCGCCGTCTTCTGCATGATCTTGGCGCGCGGGTCATAGTTCTTGTACACGCGGTGGCCGAAGCCCATGAGGCGGATGTGGGACGTCTTGTCCTTCACCTTGGCGATGAAGTCCGGAACCTTGGCCGGGTCGCCGATTTCCGTCAACATCTGCAGCGCCGCCTCATTGGCGCCACCATGCGCCGGGCCCCACAGGCAGGCGATGCCCGCCGCGATGCAGGCGAAAGGGTTGGCGCCCGAGGAGCCGGCAAGCCGCACCGTCGAGGTCGAGGCGTTCTGCTCATGGTCGGCGTGCAGGATGAAGATGCGGTCCATGGCGCGCGCCAGGATCGGGTTCACCACATATTCCTCGCACGGCACGGCAAAGCACATGCGCAAGAAGTTTGCCGCATAGGAGAGGCTGTTCTGCGGGTAAACGAAGGGCTGGCCGATGTGATACTTGTAGGCCATCGCCGCGATCGTCGGCAGCTTGGCGATCATCCGGTGCGAGGCGATCTCGCGCTGGCGCGGGTCGTTGATGTCGGTCGAGTCGTGGTAGAAGGCCGACATGGCGCCGACCACCGCCACCATCACCGCCATCGGGTGCGCGTCGCGGCGGAAGCCCTGGTAGAACCGGGTCATCTGCTCGTGCACCATGGTGTGGTAGGTGATGTTCTTGTCGAATTCCTTGCGCTGCGAGGGGGTGGGGAGTTCCCCATAATAGAGCAGGTAGCAGGTTTCCAGGAAGTCGCCGTGCTCGGCCAGCTGCTCGATCGGGTAGCCGCGATACAGCAGCACGCCTTCGTCGCCGTCGATGTAAGTGATCTTGGATTCGCACGCGGCGGTCGAGGTGAAGCCGGGGTCAAAGGTGAAGGCCCCGGTCTGGGCATAGAGCTTGGTGATGTCCACCACGTCGGGCCCGATGGTGCCGGATTTCACCGGCATCTCGACCTTGTTTCCAGCGAGTTCGAGCACTGCCTTCTTCGGATCGTCAGCCATTGTGGGCTCCCATCTCTGTCTTTTTCTCGTTACGAACTATTGCACCGCACCACAGAAAGGTCAACGACACTGACCTGATGCTTTGGTCGATCCGCCTGGCAGACAGGTGGAAGCTGCCATGCTCATCATGCACCAACCGTAGCTGACATGTTGGCATCCGGCGTGCAACGAAATGACAACATTCGGCGACCGGAACGCAACGATTTCGCGTCCGGCAGCAACCATTCTGCGCCCGTCAAGTTACGTCAGGAGTGCGACTGGTCGCGCAACCGTGCCAGCGACTCGTCACGACCCAGCACCGCGAGCACGTCAAAGATGCCGGGCGACGTCGAGGTGCCGGTCAGCGCGGCGCGCAGTGGCTGCGCCACCTTGCCGAGCTTCAGGCCCTGTGCTTCGGCATGCAATTTCACAGCACTTTCAATGTCCTGCGCCTGCCAGTTCGTAACCTGCTCAAGCACGGGAATGACGCCGGCCAGCACCGGTTTGCCGCCGTCGCGGATGATCTGCTGCGCCTTGTCGTCCATCGGCAGGGGCCGCTCAGCGAACAGAAACTGCGCGCCATTCTTCAATTCTACCAGTGTCTTAGCGCGCTCCTTTAATCCAGGAAGTGCACGCAGCAGCTTGGCCATCATGGCATCGTCGATCTTGTCCTTCATCGCTTTGCCGCCCTCGGCATGCGGAAGGAAATCAACGAATGCCATCAACAGCTTATCATCCGCCATGTGGCGGATGTAATGGCCGTTCAGGTTCTCCAGCTTGGCAAAGTCGAACCGCGCCGCCGACTTGCCGATGGCGTCGAGGTCGAACCACTCCACCATCTGCTCTGTCGAAAAGATCTCCTCGTCACCATGGCTCCAGCTCAGGCGGGCGAGGTAATTCCTCATCGCTTCAGGGAGATAGCCCATGGCGCGATAGGCTTCGACGCCGAGAGCCCCATGCCGCTTGGAAAGCTTTGCACCGTCCGGTCCGTGGATCAGCGGAATGTGTGACATGTGCGGCACCCGCCAGCCCATCGCCATGTAGATCTGCGACTGCCGGGCGGCGTTGGTCAGGTGGTCCACGCCGCGGATGATGTGGGTGACGCCCATGTCATGGTCGTCCACCACCACCGACAGATTGTAGGTCGGATTGCCATCCGAACGCAGGATGATCAGATCGTCCAAGTCCTTGTTCGGAATGACGACTCTGCCCTGGACCGCATCCTCGATCACGGTCTCGCCCTCCTGCGGGGCCTTGAAGCGGATGGCCGGCTTCACGCCCGCCGGGGCCTCCGAGGGGTCGCGGTCGCGCCACGTACCGTCATAGCGGATCGGCCGCTTCTCGGCCTCTGCCTTCGCCCGCATTTCCTCGAGGTCCTGCGGGGTGCAATAGCAGCGATAGGCCTTGCCCTGCGCCAGCAGCTCCTCCGCCACCTGCCGGTGCCGGTCGGCGCGGCCGAACTGCGACACGGGCTCTCCCGCCCAGTCGAGCCCGAGCCAGGTGAGGCCCTCGATAATCGCGTCAATGGCATCGGCCGTTGAGCGTTCGCGGTCGGTATCCTCAATGCGCAGCAGCATTTTTCCGCCGGTGTGCTTGGCATAGGCCCAGTTGAACAGCGCCGTGCGTCCACCGCCGATATGCAGGTAGCCGGTGGGCGAGGGGGCGAAGCGCGTGACGACTGGCGATGACATGGACGCCGTTCTCCGTATTGACTGACGTAGGGGAAGGTGATTGCGTTGTGCGAGCCGCCGCTTAGCACACTGCCGCGCGGCCCGTAAGGGGAGTGCCATGTCCATCGCCATGCTGGACCACGCGGAAGGGAGCGAAGCTCCCCGCGCGGCGTGGCTCGCAAGGGCTTTGCGGCAGGCTGTGGAGGCCCAGCAGGGCCGCAGCTTCCTGTGGTGCGCCCCGGCACTGGCCTCTGGAATCGGCACATATTTCGCGCTTCCCGCCGAACCTGGCATCCTCGTCCTGCTGACAATCGCCGCCGGCGGCACTCTGTCGATGTGGTTGGGCCGTTCGGCGCAGCTCATGCTGCTGGCTGGCGTTATCCTGTGGGGCTTTGCTCTGGCGGGCTTGCAGGCGTGGCAGGTATCGTCTCCGTTGCTGGCCGCGACAACCGGCGAAGTGAATGTCACCGGGCGCGTCATTTCCGTTGATCACAATTCGCGTAAGCGACTGGTGATGATCTTCGAACCGGAGCAGATCGAGGGCGTCGATCAGGCGCGGTTACCCAAGCGTCTCCGTCTGTCGCTACCTGACAAGGCAGGCGTCACGCCAACCGGCGCGCGCGTCACCTTCAAGGCCCGGCTTTCACCGCTGCCGTCGCCGGTGGCGCCGGGTGCCTTCGACTATGGGCGTAGCCTGTGGCTGGATGGCATCGGCGGCACCGGTCGGGTGACGTCCGAAGCCATCACCTTGCTTGACGGTCCAACACTGTCAGCGCCGCTCGAAACCTGGCTTGCCTCGCTCCGCGCCACGATGGGTGCGCGCATTCATGCGTCGCTTGCCGAGCCCTATGCCTCTTTCGCCGAAGCGTTGATCACCGGTGAGCGCAGCAGCATTCCGCCGGAGATCAACAGAAGCCTTTTGATATCGGGACTCTTTCACATCCTCTCGATCTCGGGCCTGCACATGTGGCTGGTGGCGGGTGGGGTGTTCTGGGCGGCGCGTGCGGCGCTGGCATTGGTGCCGGGCCTCGCCCTGCGCTTTCCCATCCGCAAGTGGGCCGCATGTGCCGCGCTGCTGATGGGGCTCTTCTACATGCTGCTGGCGGAGGGCGGCGTGGCCACGGCCCGCTCCTTCATCATGGTGGCCATCGTGTTCTTCGCCGTCATTGTCGACCGTCCGGCACTCTCCGCTCGCAACCTTGCGCTGGCCGCCGTGGTGATCCTCGTGCTCGATCCTGAGGCCGCCGTCGAGGCGGGTTTCCAGATGTCTTTCCTGGCGGTTCTGGGTCTCGTCGCCTTCTATGAGTTCTGGGCACGCTACAAGGCTGAACGTGGCAGGCCGGAGCCGCCGCACCGGCACTGGGCCATCCGGCTTGCTGCATGGGGCATCACGGCCTTCATCGCGAGCCTCGTCACGTCGCTGATCGCCGGATTTTCATCCTCGGTTCCGGCGGCCTTTCACTTCGGACGCATTTCGCCTTATGGCGTGGTGGCCAATGGCCTCGCCATTCCTGTTGTCGGTGTTCTTGTGATGCCGTTCGCATTGCTGGCGGCGCTGCTGATGCCATTTGGGCTGGAGCAGTTGCCGCTGATCGTGATGGGCAAGGGGCTTGAACTGGTGATCATGATTTCCAACGGCGTGGCCGGATTGCCCGGGGCGAACGAGGTCATCGCACGCCCGCCGCCGCTGGCGATGGTGTTGGTCGTTTCCGGCATGCTGGTCCTCTGCCTGCTGGCTGGGCCATTACGGCTTGCGGGCCTCGGCGTCATTGCGGCAGGTGGCCTCTTGATCCTTGCTGCGCCGCCGCCTGCGGACCTGTTGATCGAAGCCACAGGCCAGAACGTCGCGTTACGTGATGGGGCCGGCCACCTGGTGCCCGCTCAGGCCCGCCGTGCCCGCTTCGCAGTCGAGAAGTGGCTTCAGGCCAATGGCGAGGAAGCGACCCTGGGTGAAGCTGCCAGACGCCCGGGCTGGCATTGCGCTAATGGTCGCTGCACAGCCGAAGTGCAGGGCAGGGCGGTGGTCTATGTTACGGGCGGGGAGGGCAAGCCGCTGGACTGCAGGAGCGCCGATATCCTGATTGCCGATTTCCCGCTGCGGGGGGCTTGCCGCAACGTACCGTTGCGCATCGACCGCTTCGACCTGTGGCGCTCTGGGGCTCATGCGGTCTCGCTGTCCGGACCCGCGCCAGTGGTGAGCACGGCCCGCGGCGACCAGGGACGGCGGCCCTGGGTGGTGGTGCCTGAACCCCGGCGCGCCGCCGATTGACGGAACCGTCGGTTGGGAGCAAGACGCTGCGAATGAGCAAGTCCACACACCTGACCATGAGCGAGATCCGCAAGGAAATCGACCGGATCGACGAGACCCTCATCAAGACCCTCGCGGAGCGCCAGCGCTGGGTGGAGAAGGCGGTCGTGGTCAAGAAGCGTGTCGGGCTCCCCGCCCGAGACGATGCCCGCCTGCGCCAGGTGATTGACCATATCCGGGTTCTGGCGCGTGCCCACAATGTGGACCCGGCGCTGGTTGAAGGCATGTGGACCGAAATGCTCGAGTGGTTCATCGCATATGAGGAACGCTCCATCTGAGGGTCGACGGTGGCACATTGCTATGGCTAGACTGCCGCCATGCGCTTTCCCCTTCTCTTCTCACCCTTCACCCTGAAATCCACCGAGATCCGCAATCGCATCTTCTCGACGGGTCATGACACCTACCTGCCCCAAGGCGGACTTCCGTCGGATTCACTGATCGCCTATCAGCGCGCCCGGGCAAGGGGTGGGGCAGGCCTGATCGTGATCCAGGTGGTGGGTGTGCACGAGACATCGCGATACACCGAGGCTTTGTTGATGGGCACCTCGGACGATTGCATCAAACCGTTCACCCGGTTGGTGGATGCCATCCACAAGGAAGGCACCAAGGTCTTCATCCAGTTGTTTCACCCCGGCCGCGAGCTTCTCGGGCGGCCGTTCGGCGTCATCCAGCCGGCCTTCGCGCCATCGCATTCACCGTCTGAACGCTTCAAGGTCGTGCCCCGGGAGATGTCCCAGTCGATGATCGGCGAGATCGTCGATGGCTTCGCCCAGGCCGCCCGCCGCATGGCAGAGGCGGGGGCGGATGGCGTTGAGATCGTCGCAAGCCACGGCTACCTGCCGGCCCAGTTCATGAACCCCAGGGTCAACCGCCGCGAGGACCAGTATGGCGGCTCTTTCGAAAACCGCATGCGCTTCACCCGTGAGACGATTGCCTCTATCCGGTCTCAGGTGCCGGGCGAGTTCATCGTCGGCATGCGCATGTCCGGCGACGAGCACGACGAAGACGGCATGGTGGAGGACGACTCGGTCGCAGTCGCCCGCGCGCTCGCTCCGGATCTCGATTACCTGAATGTGATCGCCGGTACCTCAGCGACGGCTTCGGGGGCCACGCACATTGTACCTTCCATGGCAAATTCAACAGCTTATGTTGCGCCTTTCGCGCAAAAAGTGAAGCAGGCGACGGGCAAGGCGGTGTTCGTCGCGGGCCGTATCAACCAGCCCCAGATAGCCGAGCAGGTGCTGGCGACGGGCTCGGCCGACATGTGCGGCATGACCCGCGCCATGATCGCCGACCCGGAGATGGCCAACAAGGCGAAGGCGGGTAAGACCGATGATATCCGCGCCTGCATTGGCTGCAACCAGGCCTGCATCGGTCATTTCCAGCTGGGCCTTTCCATTTCCTGCATCCAGCACCCGGAAACAGGGCGCGAACTGGAATATGCCGAGAAGCCGCTTGCGGCAGTTCGCAAGAAAATCATCGTGGTGGGAGGCGGTCCGGCCGGGTTGAAAGCCGCCGCGGTGGCGGCCGAGCGGGGGCACGAGGTGCACCTGCATGAGCGCGAAGCCCAGACGGGCGGCCAGACGCGGCTCGCCCAGCTCCTGCCAAGGCGGGCGGAGTTCGGCGGTATCGCCACAAACCTGACCGCCGAGGCCGAGCGCCATGGCGCCATCATCCACCGCCGAAGCGAGATGACGCGTGAGATGCTGGTGGCCGAAAGACCGGACGTGGTCATCCTGGCCACCGGCTCCAGGCCGCATGCGCCGCCATTCGAGGGCGAGGCAGCGCAGATCGTACATGTGGCGGACATTCTGGCCGGTCGTGCCACAACCGGCCAGAAGGTGGTGGTCTATGACTGGATGGGCGACTGGGGCGGCTCCGGCATCGCCGAGAAGCTGGCAGCGGAGGGGGCCAACGTCCGCCTGGCCATCAACCATCACTGCGCCTCCGCCTCGATTCAGACCTATGTCCGCTTCGAGCAGGTGGCGCGGCTTCATAAGTTGGGTGTCGAGGTCCACCCATGGCTGAGGCTCTATGGCGGCGATGGGCGGACGGCCTATTTCATCCACACGCCGTCGCGAGAGGCGGTGGTGATGGAGGATGTCGACACGATCGTGCTCAACACCCCCAACATTCAGGATGACGGGCTGGTGCAGGTGCTGGAGGAACTCGGCATCCCGTATGAGCTTGCGGGCGATGCGCTCAGCCCGCGCACTGCGGAAGAGGCCGTATATGAAGGAATGCTCGCCGGACTGGCAGTTTAAGTCGTCCCCTGTGGCGCGGATGCAACAGCGGTCCGATTTGTGATCGCTGTCCAATTCCGCCAGAATCTCAACCTTTTATCCGCCCAAATTGGATCCTAGCGTGCGCGTTGCTCAGGGGAAGAGATTCCGCTGGGCAGCCGAGAGGGGCTCAGGGCAGGAGCGACGCATCACCATCGCGCGGGCATTGGCCGTGCGAGGAAGCGTTCTGCGTTCACGGGCTCCTCGGCGTGTCCGCGTAAAGTTGAAGAGAAAGTGGCGTCGTCGATCATGGGTCATCCCGTTCACACATTAAACTTCGCAACCGCGAAGCTTGGCTGGGAGGCCTAGGACATCGTGATGTGGCTGGTTGCTCTGTGCGGGAAGGGTGTGGTGCGGTTCGCCTTCCGCCTTGTCGCCATTGCCGCCTGTGCCATCGGCCTCATGCTCTCTCCCGCCGCCGCTGCTGACGATGACGAGAAGGGCCCGCTCTCCGAATTCTATTCCTACCTTCCCGCCGCGCCCGACATTCGCCTTCCCGAATTCTCAATCCCGTTCTGGACGGACGACCTGAAGAAGGCGAAGCGCGCCTACAAGAGCGGCGACTATGACCGTGCCCTGAAGCTGTTCCGCAAGGCGTCGGACGACGGCAACATCGTGGCCGACTGGTACCTCGCGCACATGTACAGCCAGGGTGTTGGCGTGGCCCGCGACGATGCGATGGCCTACAGCTACTACACGCGCGTCGCGGAGCATTATGATCCGGAGGAGACGGATGCGAACCGTCTCAAGATCACCGTCGATTCCATGGTGCGGCTTGCCGACTACCAGCGCAACGGCGCCGTCAATGCGGGCATCAAGCCGGACCCGAGGGCAGCCGCACAGAGCTATCTGAAGATTGCCACGACATATGGTCACCCCGCCGCGCAATATGCGTTGGGGGTGATGAGCATCAAGGGCGAGGGCGTGAAGAAGAATCCGAGCCAGGGCCTGAAATGGCTTATGGCCGCCGCCCGCAAGCGATATGCCCCAGCCGAAGCCTATCTCGGCGACCTCTACTGGTCCGGCCAGATCGTCAACGCCGACCGCACCCGTGCGGTCATGTGGTATATCCTCGCCCGTGAATCCGCGCGCCCCGAGGAAGACCCCGAGATCTTCGCGCGCGCCCGGCAGATCGAAGCAAGCGTCGGCGAGGACGAGCGCATCGAAGCCGAAGCACGCGCCCGCGTGTGGGAAGAGAGATATCCAGCCGAAAAGGTTCGGGCTGCGGGCGACTAACCGGCTGTGCTCGGCGCCGCATTCACGCACGGCGCCATAAAGTCCGGGACTGACATGTTCACCCCTGGCAGCGAATACCACGAGGCGGAGCCGGGGCGTGTCTGCAGCATGTAGGCCCAATGGCCGATCTGCAGGGATGATGAGCCTGTCGACATCTGGTTGGCCATTGTCCACTGGTTGCCCTTGCGCACCATGCCGCCGATACCGACCGTGGGCATCACACCCTCCGTGTAGGGAAAGTCTGTGAAGGTCAGGTAGATCTGGCCCTCAGGCGTGACGGAACCGACGAGTGACTTGCAGGTGACGGCGGCGTCACCGAGTTTCGTGGCCGTGCGCCCCCAGAAATAGCCGTTGCGATAGCCGGTGATGTTATAGACGGTTTGGTCCTGGAGTGCAGTCAACTGGTTTTGCGATGGCGTGTAGGCATAGGCCGGAAGGCCATTGGTCGGCACATACCAGGTCGTTCCATTCAGCCAGCTCCAGTCACGTACAGTGGCGGCGGATGCAGGAAGGGAAGCTGTTGCTGCAGCGAGCGCAGCCGCCAGGAAAATCGCTTTCATTGAACTGTCCTCCAATGGGCTGCTTCTGTTTGTCATAGCGGAAAGGCGCCTTCCGGCATACCAACCGCAAGACGGTATCTAGGACCTTGGTAAACGGACCAGTGATCAGGTAGATCGCCGGCCCGGGCGCGACAGCACGAAGGCGGCCACCCCCGCCATGATGAGTGCTGTGCCGATTTCCATCCAGGCTGGAGCATCGGCGCCGAAATGGAGATAGCCAAACATCGCCGTCATCATCACCACGGTGATGACCTTGGCGCCCGTCGGGATGACGCCTTGGTCTTCCCAGTCGCGGACATATTTGCCGGCGTGGCGGTGGGAGCGGATCTTCTCAGCCATTTCGGGCGAGGACCGCGAGAAGGCCCATACGGCGACCAGCAGGAAGGGGGTCGTCGGAAACAGCGGCAGGATGATCCCCACGATTCCGAGCGCCACGCATAGCCAACCGGTTCCGAGCAGCACGGGCCGCTTCAGGGCCTTCACACTGTACCGCCCGCCGGGCTTGTGATCCCGGTCCGATTCATGTCTATAAGGCCCATGCCTGATCCCATTGATCCCCGCCCTGAAGTGAAGATGGCTGACGTCGAAATCAAGGCGCACAGCTCCGTTTTCAGCAAGCTCCGCGCCTATTTCTTCACCGGATTGGTGATTACCGCGCCCATCGCCATTACGATTTGGGCCACCTACTGGTTCGTCACGCTGTTCGACTCCTGGATCAAGCCGTTCCTGCCGGCGTCCTACAACCCGGACACGTATCTGCCGATCAAGGTGCCGGGATTTGGATTGATCTTTGCGTTGCTCGCAATCACGCTCATTGGCTTCATGGCTGCGAATCTCGCCGGTCGCACGATGATCGCCATCTGGGACAAGATCCTCAATTCCACGCCGGTGGTGAGATCGATCTACAAGGGCTCGAAGCAGATCTTCGAGACGCTGTTCTCGCAGAAGGGGGCATCCTTTCGTTATGTCTGCCTGGTCGAGTGGCCGCGACGTGGCACCTGGTCCATCGCCTTCATCTCGCGCGAGGTGGATGGCGGGCAGATCGGGCTCGATCCGGGCCGCGCCATGTATGCGGTCTACATGTCCACGACGCCCAACCCGACGTCGGGCTATGTGTTCTTTGTTGACGTGGAAGACGTGAAGATCATCGACATGAGCGTCGAGGATGGCTTGAAGCTGGTCATCTCCATGGGCCTCGTCTTCCCCGACAAGCCGCTGCCGCCGGACAAGGAAACGGCCGCCGCCGTCAACCTGCCGACAGAAGCCTGATCGCCTCGTCCCGTTCGAAGAGGTAAAGCAGCACGCGCAGCACCTCGCCGCGTGGCCCGGTGAGCTTCGGATCCTTGTTCAGGATGAGCTGAGAGTCGTCCCGCGCCGCCTGCAGCAGGTCGCCGTCGGTGGAGAGGTCCGCCATGCGGAACAGCGGCAGGCCGGATTGGCGCGTGCCCAGCATTTCGCCCGCACCGCGCAAGCGCAGATCTTCCTCGGCGATGCGGAAGCCATCCTCCGTCTCGCGCATGATTGAGAGACGCGCCTTGGCCGTTTCCCCGAGAGGGTCCTGGTAGAGTAGCAGGCAGGAGGACTTGCCCGAGCCGCGCCCCACGCGACCGCGCAACTGGTGGAGTTGCGCTAGCCCGAAGCGCTCGGCGTTCTCGATGACGATGGCCGTAGCTTCGGGTACGTCGACGCCGACTTCGATGACGGTTGTGGAAACGAGAAGCGATAGCGTGCCGTCCTTGAACTCTTGCATCGCCCGGTCCTTGTCCGCTCCCTTCATGCGGCCATGGACGAGGCCAACCTTGCCCGAGAACCGGGCAGCGAGCTGCAGGAAGCGATCCTCGGCCGCGGCGAGGTCCAGCTGCTCGCTCTCTTCGACCAGCGGGCAGACCCAGTAGGCGCGGTTACCCCGTGCCACGGATCGCTCCAGGCCATTGATCACGTCGTCCATGCGTGCCAAGGGAATGACGCGGGTATCGATTGGCAAGCGGCCCGCCGGCTTTTCCATGAGCTTCGACACGTCCATGTCGCCATAAACGGTGAGTGCCAGGGTGCGCGGAATGGGCGTTGCCGTCATCACGAGGAGGTCGGTAGCCCCGCCGGCCTTGGCCTGCAGCGCAAGGCGCTGGTGAACACCGAAGCGGTGTTGCTCGTCGATGACCACCAGCCCCAGATCCTTGAACACCACATGCTCCTGAAACAGCGCATGGGTGCCGACGACAAGTGATGTTTCACCCGCCGCGATGCGTTCCAGGATTTCGTCTCGCGTCTTGCCCTTCTCGCGGCCTGTCAGGAGCGTTACCGAGATGCCCGCAGCCTTGCAGAGTTTCGAGAGAGTGGCGTAGTGCTGGCGAGCGAGGATTTCAGTGGGCACCATGAGTACGCCCTGTGCGCCGCTTTCGATGGCCGCCGCCAGTGCCAGCAACGCCACCACGGTCTTGCCGGAGCCCACGTCACCCTGAAGGAGCCGCAGCATGCGATCGCTTGAGGCCATGTCGCGCAGGATGTCCTGCACCGCTTCGACCTGTGCATTGGTCAGGCTGTAGGGCAGGGCCTTGATGAGCCTTGCCCGCAGCTCTCCTGTGCCGGGTTGCATGCGCCCCTGCGCCCGCTTCATGTTGACGCGGACAAGCGACAGTGCCAGCTGGTTGGCCAGAAGTTCGTCATAGGCCAACCTTCGCCGAGCGGGGCTCTCGAGGCCGATTGAGGAGGGTGCCTCCGGATGATGCAGCGTGCGGAGAGCATTGGCGAAGGAGGGCCAGCCATGGCGCTGCAGGAAGGGCAGATCCTGCCACTCGGCAAGCTCGGGCAGTTTTTCCAGCGCCTGTGCGATGGCCTTGGTCAGTACCTTGGGCGACAACCCCTCGGTCAGTGGGTAAACCGGCTCTATCAGCGTCATGCGATCGAATTCATCCGCCGAGACGACATGGTCCGGATGCGCCATCTGCGGCTCGTCATTGAACCAGTCGATCTTGCCGGAGATGAAACGCGTCTCGCCCTCGGGCAAGGCCCGGCGGATCGAGTCCGCGTAGGCGTGGAAAAACACCAGGGTCAGCGGGCCCGTGCCATCCGAGACATCCACCCGGTAGGGCACCCGCTTGTTGCCGGGGGGCGGCGGGCGGTGGCGCATGATGGTCGCCTCCACGGTCACCACGCCGTCGCGCGGCAGGCTGTTGATCCTGGGGCGGTAGCGACGGTCCACGATGCCGGATGGGAGGTGGAACAGCAGGTCAACGATACGGGTGGTTTCCCCCGGGTTGCCGTGCGCCGGCCGCAGGAAGGATGCCAGCAACTTGTCCAGCTTGGCGCCGATGCCCTTGAGGCCGGCGGCACCGGCGAACAGCGGATTGAGGAGCGGTGGGCGCATGGGTCTATTTCACCGGGAACCGGTTGCGGCGCAAGTGCGCTTGGGGCATGAGACCGGGGTGATGATCCTCCAGCCAGAGACCGAAATCCGCCGCAAGCGCCTCCTGTGGCGTGCCACCCACCGTGGCATCAAGGAAATGGACCTGATCCTCGGCGGATTCGTGGCCCGGAACCTGGACGCATTTTCGGAGGTTGAGATCATCGACCTAGAGCGGATCATGGATATTCCCGACCAGGAGATGCTGGCCTGGGCAACGAAGCAGGAAGAGGTGCCGCCGCAGCATGCCTCACCGCTGTTGGCCCGCATCCTCGCCTACACGCCATGATCGATCTTTCGAAGCTGTTGTCACGGCTTTCCCAGCCCGGCCGGACCGCCGTATCGGGCGTGCCGCAGGGGCTCGACGCCATGCTGCTTCCCGAGATTGCCAAGGCAGCGGGCAAGCGCGTTGTGGGCCACGTGGCGGTGGATGACCAGCGCGCTGCCGTACTGGCGGACCAACTCGCCTATTTCGCGCCGAAGCTCGAGGTGCTGCGCTTCCCCGCCTGGGATTGCCTGCCCTATGACCGCGTGTCGCCAGTGGCTGATATTGTGGCCCGTCGCCTCGCCACGCTTGCACGACTGCTGGAACCGATCACCAAGCCCACAGTGCTGCTCACCACAGTGCCCGCCATCCTGCAGCGGGTGGTACCACGCTCGCTGATCGAGGGGCAGAGCTTCTCGGCGGCTCCCGGCAATCGGGTCAACTCCGACCAGCTTATCTCCTTCCTTGCGGAAAACGGCTTCTCGCGCACAGGCACGGTGGTGGACCCCGGTGACTTCGCGGTGCGTGGCGGAATCGTTGATATCTTCCCGCCGGGTTCTGAAGCACCCGTGCGCCTCGATTTCTTCGGCGATACGCTGGAGTCGATCAGAAGCTTTGACCCAGAGTCGCAGCGTACCACCTCGACGTTGAAGCGCTTCACCCTCAATCCCGCCAACGAGGTGCTGCTGAACGAGACGTCGATCGGCAAGTTCCGCGTCAACTATGCCGGTGCCTTTGGTGGCATCGATATCAACGATCCGCTCTACGAGAGCGTCACCGCTGGACGAAAATACCAGGGCATGGAGCACTGGTTGCCGCTGTTCCATGACGAGCTCTCGACGCTGTTTGACTATCTCGATGACCCCATCGTCACGCTGGACCATTCGGCGGATGAGGCAGCCACGGCCCGACAGGAGCAGGTCGCCGAGTTCTACAACGCCCGTCGGGAGGCCCTCGACAAGAAGGAAACCTACGGTGCTGCGCCCTACAAGCCGGTGAAGCCCACGACGCTCTACCTCACCGAGGCGCAGTGGTCCGAGGCACAGACCAACTACACGGTGCTCGCCTTCTCGCCCTTCGAGAGCCCCAATGCCATTTCATTTGGAGGTCGCAGGGGCCGCAGCTTCGCCGCCGAGCGCGCACAGGCAGGCGGCAACGTCTACGAGGCGGTGAAGGCCCATGCCGACGATATTCGCCGTGGCGGGCGTCGCGTTGCCATCGCCTCGTGGACCGAAGGCTCGCGCGAGCGGATGGAGACGATCCTCAAGGACCATGAGGTCGCGCCGCTGGCAGCCGCCAAGGACTGGCCGGAGTTCGTCTCGTGGGACAAGGCCATCGCAGGCCTCATCGTTCTTGGGCTTGAAGAGGGTTTCGAGATCAACGATTTTGCGATTATCTCCGAGCAGGACATCCTTGGCGACCGCATGGTGCGTCGCGGGCGACGCAACAAGAAGGCTTCTGATTTCATCAGCGAGCTCTCGGCGCTGGCGCCGGGTGACCTCGTTGTGCATGTTGACCACGGGATCGGACGCTTTGAGGGCCTGAAAACCATCGAGGTGCAGGGCGCGCCGCACGACTGCCTGTTCCTGTCCTATGCCGGTGGTGACCGGTTGTTCCTGCCCGTCGAGAATATCGAACTCCTGTCTCGCTACGGCTCGGACGAGCAGGGTGCACAGTTGGACAGGCTGGGCGGAGGCGCCTGGCAAGCCAAGAAGGCCAAGCTCAAGGAGCGCATTCTCAAGATCGCGGAGGGGCTCATCCGCACCGCTGCGGCGCGCGAGTTGAAGCCCGGTGATGTGCTGCCGCCGCCGGAAGGGGCATACGAGGAATTCGCTGCTCGCTTCCCCTATGAGGAGACGGAGGACCAGCTCACGGCGATTGATGCTGTCATCGAGGATTTCCAGAAGGGCCGCCCCATGGACCGGCTTGTCTGCGGCGATGTGGGCTTCGGCAAGACAGAGGTCGCCCTGCGTTCCGCCTTTGTCGCGGCGATGAATGGCAAGCAGGTGGCCGTGGTTGTGCCCACCACGCTGCTCGCGCGTCAGCACTTCGCCACTTTCCAGGCGCGCTTCAAAGGATTGCCTGTGAACATCGCCCAGGCTTCTCGCATGGTTCCGAAGAAGGAGCTCGACGCGGTGAAGGCTGGCATCGCCTCCGGGGACGTCGACATCGTGGTTGGTACGCACGCCCTGTTGGCGGAGTCGATCAAGTTCCGTGATCTCGGCCTGATGATCATCGATGAGGAGCAGCATTTCGGCGTGAAACACAAGGAGCGCCTGAAGGAAATGCGCACAAACGTTCACGTCCTGACGCTGACCGCCACGCCGATCCCGCGCACCTTGCAGCTGGCACTCTCCGGCGTGCGTGAACTCTCCCTCATCACCACGCCACCGCTCGACCGCTTGGCGGTCCGCACCTACATCACCCCCTTCGACCCCGTGATCATCCGTGAAAGCCTTTTGCGCGAGCATTTCCGGGGCGGGCAGAGCTTCTACGTGGTGCCGCGCGTCACCGACCTCGACGAGATTGCAGCTTTCCTGCGGGAAACGGTGCCGGAGGTGAAGTTCCGCATGGCACATGGCCGCATGCCGCCAACCGAGCTCGAAGACATCATGACCGGCTTCTATGACCGGAAGTTCGACGTTCTGCTCTCCACTACGATCGTGGAATCCGGTCTCGACATTTCGACTGCCAACACGTTGATCATCCATCGCGCTGACATGTTTGGCCTCGCGCAGCTTTACCAGTTGCGCGGCCGGGTTGGGCGTTCCAAGCAGCGCGCCTATGCGATCTTCACGACACCGGCCAACAAGACGCTTACGCAGACGGCTGACAAGCGTCTGAAAGTTCTGCAGTCGCTCGATTCACTGGGTGCGGGCTTCACGCTGGCGAGTCATGACCTTGACCTGCGTGGCGCTGGCAACCTTTTGGGTGACGAACAATCTGGTCACATCAAGGAAGTGGGCTACGAGCTCTACCAGCAGATGATCGAAGAGGCCGTGGTCAAGCTCCGCACCGGCGAGGACACGCTCGAGGGTGACAGCCAGTGGTCACCCCAGATCAATATCGGCACCTCTGTGCTGATCCCGGAGACCTATGTCGAGGACCTGCAGGTTCGTCTCGGCCTCTACCGCCGCCTCGCCGATCTCCACGACCAGCAAGCCGTCGATGGTTTCGGCGCCGAATTGCGGGACCGCTTTGGTCCTGTTCCCGAGGAGGTCAATCACCTGCTTGCTGTGGTGTCAATCAAGCTTCTGTGCCGCACCGCCAACGTGCAGAGCGTGGATGCCGGGCCCAAGGGTGCCGTCATCGGGTTCCGAGGCGATGCCTTCGCGAACCCAGGAGCACTGGTTCAGTGGATCACCGGGCAGGGCAACAAGGCCAAGCTGCGGCCCGACATGAAACTCGTGGTCATGCGAGACTGGGAAACGCCGGAAGAACGCCTCAAGGGCACCCGGCAACTGATGCAGACCCTGGTGAAACTCGCAGCGTAGTGGGCGTCAGGCGTCGCCCACTACCCTGGCCACACGGTTGATCGCGTCGATCAAAACCTCCGGCGACTGAGCCCCGACTAGCGCATAGCTCTGGGCGAGGATGTAAGTCGGTACACCCGTCACGCCAATGTTTGTCGCGTGTTCGATTTCTGCCTTCGTCTCGGCGACGTCCTGATCTGTGTCGAGCAGTTCTCTGATCTGCTGCGCGTTGATGCCGGCTTCACCGGCGCACTGCGCAAGCACGTCACGGTTGCCGATATCCCTGCCCTCGCTCCAATAGGCCATGAACAGGCGCTCGACCATTTCGTTCTGGCGCTCGACCGTGTGTGCCCAGCGGATCAGGCGGTGGGCATCCAGGGTGTTGGGGGTGCGGGTGATAAGGTCGAAGTGATAGGGAACGTCGAGTCCCCTGCCGGCGTCGATGAGGGGATCGTGAATGGTCTTGATGCGCTCCGGGCCAAATTTGTTGAGCATGTATTCATTGCGATCAAGGCCCTCCGGCGGAATGGTGGGATCCAGCATGTAGGGTCGCCATCGGATGAACACATCCATGTCGAGTGCCCCGAGAGCAGCGTCGAGGCGGCGCTTGCCGAGGAAGCACCAAGGGCAGATGGCGTCCGAGACGACGTCGATGGTGAACCGTTCAGCCATGGCTCAGGGTCTCTCCAGCGCTTTCCGATTGAGCTTGCCGTTTGGGGTTCGCGGGAGCGCGGGCACGAACCAGATCTGCTTTGGACACTTATAGGCGGCCAGCCTGTCCTTGATAAAGGCCAGAACCGCGTCTTCGTTAACGCTGGCACCGACCCGTGGGACAACGAATGCGGCGATGATCGAGGCCGTCTCGGAAACGCGCCATTCGCGCACGCCGGCCTCGGCAATGTCCGGGTGAAGCAGCAGCACTTTTTCCACCTCCAGCGGCGAGACGCGGAAGCCACCGGCATTCATCATGTCGTCGATGCGGCCATGGCACCAGACATAGCCATCAGCGTCGATATCAGCAGTGTCACCCGTGGCGAACCACTCGCTATTAAACCGGTCCTCTCCCCAGTATCCAAGGAAAAGCCCCGGATCGGAGCGGTGAACGGCGATCTCGCCATTCTCCAATATCCGCACCGAACGCCCCTTCTGAGGCTTGCCCGGTGATCCGGGCCGAACCGGTACGGAGGGCGCGGAGGAAATGTAGGTCGAGATTTCGCTCATCCCGAGAGCCTCGTAGAGTTCGCGCCCCGTCTGTTCCCGCCAGACCTCGAGGAGGGGCCGCGCCAGGGGCTCGCCCGCCGTCAGGCCATGGCGAAGCGTGGAGGACGGGCGGAATCCGGTGCGGAGCAGGTGGCGGTAGATGCCCGGAACGGACGCCATGATTGTCACACCGTGTTCGGCAATGAGACGTTCCCAAATGTGGTCATCTTTCTCGCCCGCGTAGACAACCGAGGTGCAGCCATTGGCAAAGGGATCGAACAGGCCCGTGCCCAGCGTATAGGTCCAGTTGAAGGCGCCGGTGTGGAGCACGACGTCCGAGGCGCCGATGCCGTACCATCCCTCATACATTGGCCGCCGCCCCAAATGGCGCGCTGCGCATGGAGCACGCCCTTGGGCGTTCCGGATGTGCCGGAGGTGAAGATCATGTAGCCGGGATCGTCGGCGCCCGTATCAGCGTAGCTTCCGGCGGGGGTCCCTTTTAGGCGACCTATGGTTTCCGGCGTCAGAATGGAGACGCCCTCCATCTCGGGCAGGGTCAGCAGGCCGTCCCACGCCATCAGGCGTGCACCACTGAAGGTGATGAGGGCTGCCACCTCGCGCGGCGTGAGCATCGGCGATGCGGCGATTGGCACCGCACCAATGGCGTTTGCCGCAAAGAACATCAGAGCGTAATCGAGGGAATTACCCATCCGGATGAACAGCCGGGCGCCGGGTTCAAGGCCCTCGCGACGCAGGCCTTCGGCCAGTCGCAGCACGACGTCTTCCAGCGCCGCATAGGACCAGCGTTGCGTCGCCGCTCCCGCGACGATCAAGGCCGTCTTCTCAGCGGGCTTTCCGGATAGGCAGTAGCGCGCAAGGTTCAGGCGCACCGGCGGTCGGGCGCCGGCAAAGGTCATTTGTTATGCCAGAGCGTCGTCGCCTCGAAGCCGGGCAGCGGTTGAGTCTCGGGGCGACCTGTGGTGTTCCATCTTGCCACCCACTGGCCGCCGGCATCGAAGAACGGCACCATATAGAAGCCAGAGACGAGCAGTCGGTCCTCGGCATGAACGGCAGCCACGAATTCCTCGCGCGTCTTGGCGTCGAGCATGGACTGGATGGCGTGGTCAACTGCGGGGTCCGCGACCCCGGGATAGTTGCGCGTGCCCTGCACCGTGCGGCCATCGGATCCATAATAGAGAACCTGTTCGTTGCCAGGTGACAGCGAGTTGAACCAGGTTCCCGGGATCATGTCATAGTCATAGGTGTTTTGAAGCGACGTGAACTGTGCCGCATCGATGATGCGGACGTTCACAGTGATGCCAATGGCCTGCAGCGTGCGCTGGTAATGCAGGGCAATCTTTTCCTGGTCGCGGTCCTTGACGAGGATGGTGAAGGTGAAGGGTTCGCCCTTGGCGTTGACCAAGCCCTTGTCACCCATCGTCCATCCCGCCTCGGCGAGGAGTCCAACGGCCTTTCGCAGCAGCTTGCGGTCCCGCCCCGATCCGTCGCTGACCGGAAGCTTGTAGCTCCCATCGACGAAGTCCGGGCGCAGTTTTGCCAGCGCATCGCCCAATACAGCTTTCTCGGCATCGTCCACAGGCTTTCCTTCGGACGAGAGTTCGGAGCCGGCGTAGTAGCCGTAAGTGCGGCGATAGGCATTGTTGAAGAGGTTTGTGTTGGCCCATTCGAAATCGAAGGCCATGACCAGAGCCTCGCGCACACGGGGTCTTCGAAAAATCGGGCGGCGGGTGTTGAAGATGAAGCCCGAGGCCGGGGCGGGTGTTCTTTGTTCCACCTTCTCCAGCGTGATCTTGCCATCCTTCACGGCGGGAAAGTCATATCCGGTATTCCAGCGGCCTGGGTCGGTCTCGATCCGCACGTCCGCAAGGCCGGACTTGAAGGCCTCGAAGGCGGCGTTGGCATCTCGGTAGTAGTCGAAGCGCACCGTATCAAAGTTCCACAGGCCCTTGCCGATCGGAAGGTCTTTGCCCCAGTAGCTCGGGTTCTTCTTGAAGGTGATTGTCTCGCCCGCCTTGATTTTGTCCATCACATAGGGGCCGGATCCCACCATGGGGCCGAGCGTCGTTTGCGCGAAGTCCTTATCCTGCCATTGCGCCTTGGGGACGATCGGCATTAGGCCGACGATCATCGGCAGTTCACGGTCACCAGACTCCTGATGAAAGGTGACGGTGTGATCGTCCGGTGTTTCGACCTTGGTGATCTTTGAGTAAGAGTTCTTGAAGTTGGGCCGTCCCTTGTCGCGCAGCGTCTCCATCGAGAACACGACATCCGCCGCGGTGACGGGCGTACCGTCTGAGAACTTGGCCTCCGGCCTGATCTTGAAGGTGAAGGTCTGGCGGTCGTCCGATACGTCTATGGTCTCTGCCACGAGGCCGTAGAGCGAGAAGGGCTCGTTCCAGTTCCGGCCCAACATGCTCTCGAACACATAGGTTCGCGTTCCTGTAACGGGTTGACCCTTCACGATGAACGGGTTCACGCTGTCAAAGGAACCGGTGACGGCCTGGCGCAACTCACCGCCTTGGGGAGCATCGGGGTTGGCGTAAGGCAAGCTCTTGAAGTCGGGCGGCAGTGCGGGGTCACCAAGCATGGCGATGCCGGGCTTGGGCTCGGCCATGGCGAGAGATGTGAAGGCCAGGAAAGCCGTGGCGAGCAAGGTGGTGCGGCGGAGGTTTGTCATGGTCCCTCGATTGCAATGCGAATCGGGAAATATCATGGCCGGGCAAGCCCGGCCATGAAAGTAGGTGTTTAACGCACCAGGATATTCTGGAACTGCCAGGGATCCTTGCGGTCCAAATCGGTGGCGAAGAGCTCGATCACCGAGTCGAGTGGAGTCCAGTCGGTGTAGACCCCGCGCATGGGTCCAAGATAGGGAGACTGGATTGCGAGGCAGCGCTTGTAGTCCATTTCGTCAGTCTCGACGATACCGGCCATCGGATTCTCGATAGCCCAGATCATGCCGGAGAGCACGGCGGAGGACACCTGCATGCCCGTGGCGCTGTTGTTCGGGGCGAGCTTGCGCGCCTCCTCGATCGACAGCTGCGAGCCATACCAGTAGGCGTTCTTCTTGTGGCCATAAAGCAGTACGCCCAGTTCATCCCGGCCGTCGGCGATCTGGTTCTCGTCGAGGACATAGAAATCCTTGGGGTGCTTGCCGCCATTGCCCAGCATCTCCACCCACGAAAGCACAGCGTCGTTCGACGGGTGATAGGCATAATGACAGGTCGGCCGATAGGTAACCTTGCGGCCTGATCGGACAGTGAAATAGTCCGAGATCGAGATCGCCTCGTTGTGGGTGACGAGGAAGCCGAAGTGCGGCCCCTCGGTCGGCGTCCAGGTGCGCACGCGGGTGTCAGCACCCGGGGTCTCGATGTAGATCGCTGCGCCGCAACCCGTCTTGTGGCGCTTGCCCTTCGGCGGCAACTTCTTCTCATGCGTGCCCCAGCCGAGCTCCGCTGGCTGCAGGCCTTCGGAGATGAAGCCTTCGACCGACCAGGTGTTGACGAAGGTGCCGAAGGGCTTCGACTCCTTGGTGCGCTGCGTGTCGCGCTCGGCGACGTGGATGCCCTTGACGCCCAGTTTCTTCATCAGCTTGGCCCAGCCGTCGCGCGTGGTGGGCTCGGCAACCTTGGTCTTGGTGGCCTTGGCGATGTCCATCAGCGCCTGCTTCACGAACCACGACACCATGCCGGGGTTGGCGCCGCAGCAGGAAACGGCAGTAGGACCGGGCCCAAGGGCCTTCTTCAGCGCCAGCATGTGCTCGCGCATGGCATAATTGGTGCGCTCGCCCTGCGGCAACTTGGTGTTGTAGTAGAAGCCCGGCCACGGCTCTATAACCGTGTCGATGTAGAGCGCATGGGTTTCGCGCGCGAGACGCATGATATCGAGGCTCGCGACGTCGACGGAGAGATTGACGATGAAGGCGGGGCCCGGACCAGCCGTGAGCAAGGGCTTCAGCACCTGCCGGTAGTTCTTCCGGGTGAGCGCCGCCTTGATGTAGGAGGCGCCCTGCTTTTCAACCAGCTGGCTCCTGGACGCGTCGGGGTCGATGACCGTGATCTGTTTGGGATCGCATTTGATGTGGCGGAGGATCAGCGGCAGGGTTCCCCTGCCGATCGAGCCGAAGCCGATCATCACGATGGGGCCATTCCACGCGGCGTGCACGGGCCAATTGGTCATTTCATCGAAACTCCTGTGTATGAGGGATTAAAGCGCCTATAGCGCCTTGAACCGTCATTCAAAAGAGAAATGTGCGATTGCAACGTGGCCGGTCTGTGGTCGCGCCGATCAGGCTTCGCCTGGAGGATGTGCCTTGGTCTTGCGGTTGGAGTACTACTTCGCCAATTCCCAGTTGATACGTGCTGTCTTGTAGGCATCGATGACCGAGAAGCCGTAGATCAGGATACCGCCTGCATGACGCGAGAAGAAACTTGCTGTCTCCGGGGTGAGACGCAGGCTCACCCATCCGAGAATGACGGTGAAAAACAAAAACATCAGTCCGCGCTGCGTCTTGCCGAGCAGCACATGCCCGGCGCCGGGCAGGATGACGGCGGCAGCGAGAACGGCATAGGGGTTCACCGGCTTTTCGATCATGAGGATGGCGTCTCCCGCATTTCGATGTTGTGGCGCAAGGCTATCATCAGATCGAGACTATCGGTTACCATCTGCGGATCGATTGTGACGTCTCCGAAGTCGGCCTGGCGGAACACGCCATAGCGTGCCCGGTCTGCCTCCCCTGCCAGTAACACGATGCGCAGACCCTTGGGCGTAATCAGGAGTTCCTTACCGTATCGACTGTGAATGAGTGCAAGATGGCGGGAGATGATCATTGGGTTGAGCATGCGCGCTGCGTCATCGGTGCGGATGACCGCGTCCCGCGGGAAGCCTTGCGGGTTGGGCACGGTTACTGGCAGATCATCGAAGTTCGAGAAGCTGGAGGCTCCGCCCGGGCGCATCATCAAGTCCAGGGTTGCCCCCACGGGCAGTGGTCCCGGCATCGTGACCATCAACCACAGGCTGGGCAGCTTGCGCACCGCCAGTGTGTCGGCCACCACCTTCACCTCGGCCACGCGCCCCTTGTAGCGCCCGGTCAGAATATAGGTGCCTGCCGTCATGCCCGCGTTGATGCGGGGGTCTTCCAGCACGGCGGCTGCCGCAGAAAGCAAACGGTCCGGCTCGGCCTTGCGTCGCCGAGCAGTCGAGATCACATGGCGCGCGAGAAGTGCTGCGAGCGCTACGGCCAGAGCCGTTCCGATGATCATTTGCCACATGCAGGCTGCCAGAATTTATGAGGCCCGCCTCGAAAGGCGGGCCTGGTTGCTGTTGAGGTTCAGTAGCCCAATGGCTTGGGCCACGGCATGGTGAACTGGTCGCCGCGCTTCACATAACGGTAGCGGTAGAAGTGGAACCACAGCGACATGATGACGTAGAACACCACCATGGCCGTGAGCTGGGCACCATAGCCAAGGAAGATGGCGAAGTAGGTTACCACGCACAGCGCCAGCAGCACGATCGCCGGCAGCGGGTGGAAGGGATGCGTGTATCCGCGCTGGATCGTGCCGAGCGGCCACTTGTTCCGGAACATCATGATGTTGATGCTCATGAACGTGTAGTGGAGCACACCCGAGAGGATCGAGAACGTGATCGCCTGCCCAAGGTTTGCGATGAAGGCGAAGGCCAGCGCGATCGGCACCAGGAAGATGATGGACCGGTAGGGTGTCCGGTACACGGGGTGCACGGCGGAGAACCACGGCGGCAGGTAACGGTCGCGGCCGAGCGAGAACCAAGCCCGGGCGGCATCGTTGATGCAGCCGTTGGCCGAGGCCAGCGCGGCGAGGATGGTGGCCGTGAACATCATGGTTTCCAGCAACTTGCTGCCGGTCAGCTTGCCGGCATCGAGAAGCGGGTAGTAGGTGAAGCCCAGATACTGCCAGGGCATCAGCGAAGCGCAGATGTACCAGGTCAGCGAGGCACCGATGAGCAGCGTAATCATGCCGGCCATGGTGCCATAGGGCAGCGAACGGGCCGGCGAGCGGACTTCTTCTGCGGCCTGTGTCGTTCCCTCGATGCCGAGGTAGTACCAGATGCCCCAGTGGAAGGCGGCGATGACGCCGATCCAGCCATATGGCAGGGCATTCTTCGGCGTCACCATTTCGTTCAGCTTCAGGATCGTTCCCTGGCTCCACGGCTGGACCGAGAAGAACAGGACGATGATGGCCAGGTAGGCAATGGCCGTGATCACGAAGTTGACGTTCAGCGTCATCAGCACACCGCGGTAGTTCAACGCGGCGAGCCCGACGATGACGATGGCGATGATGCCCTTATAGTGCCAGTCAGTGAAACCATCACCGGCATAGGATTTCACCGTGTCGGCGATGAGGATGGCGTTGGACACCTCGAGCATGGTGTAGGCAAATACGAGGTAGAGTGCCACATTGAAGGCCATCAGCGGGCCGACGATGTGCTTGGCCTGCGCATATTGACCGCCGGCTGCGGCGACGGTCGAGGTCACCTCGGAATCGATCATGGCGACGGAGGTGTAGAGAAGACCGATCACCCAGCAGATGATCAGCGCGGCGAGCGTGCCGCCCTTGTCGGCGGCAAAGTTCCAGCCGGTGTATTCGCCGACCAGAACGATGCCGACACCCAGCGCCCAGACATGGCCCGGGCCGAGGATGCGCAGCAGTGAAACTCTTTTCACCGTATCTGCAGCAGAAGCAGTTGCGTTTGACATCTGTCGCCCCTCAGACCTTGTGGGATTCTTGGACAGCCTCGATCTCGCCTTCGCGAGACGAGGTCAGGGTTGCCTCGGAATAGGTCGTATCGACGCGGAACCAGTCATAGAGCATCCAGAGGAAGAGGGCGGCGGCCAGAACCCAGCCGGCATTTGCGATCATGATCCACATGGCTGTACCCTCACTTTTTCTTGTCGTCGAATTTTTCCGCGATCACCTCACGATATTCCTTGTCGGAAGCGCGGAAGAGAAAGATGAAGTAGCCGGCGATCACCGCCGCAAGGAGGAAGAGCTGCACCCAGTCGATCGAATAGTCGAATTTGTTCTGGATGATGTCATGCGCGGCTGCCGCGTCGGCGAAGCCGAGCTTGACCCACTGCTCGACCTGCGCCGGGGTCTGGCCAAGTGCTTCCCATGTCGGGTTCTCGATTTTCACGATCGAGCGGGAGACACCCGCCCAGCCCGCCTGCAGCGGAAGCCACAAGGCGAGGAAAATGGCGGCGACAACAAATATGATGTCGACCCATTGCATGAAACGGCTTTGTTCGGGAGGGGTGTAGCGGGCCATGGTCAGCGTCCCTTCCTCATCTCATCGAGATGCTTGATGTCGAGAGAATAGATGAATTTCTTGTCCTCTGCGTAGTGGCGCAGCATGGCGCTCACTGACGCCGTGTTGAAGATGAGCAGCGCGACAGCCGCGATCAGCACCACGACCCTCACCCCGGTGTCCGGGATGTAGGGCCACGACATAACGAGGACGAAGATGATGGTAACCCAAAGTGCCAGCACGAATAGCCATGCACCACGGCGATCGCCCTGGTACATCGCCTCAATGCGTTGATTGAGGTCAGACATGCGTTTCTCCCATTGACCAGCCATTATCCTCGCAGCGGGCTGGGCCAATCCCCTTGGTGTGAGTCGATTGCTGCGAAGCAATTTTGTTATCTGCGAGGAAACTCCCGCTTGAAGCCGATGTCAAGTAATCCCGACGCGCTTTGCCTGTGGAACGTCGTTTTCAGCCCTCGGATGCTTTGAACGATGACATCCGCTCGCCGATGTCATGGGCAGAGAGGCCGGTGCCCAATGACGCCACGTTGAATTCCGGTTGCCGCAGCATTCGGCTGAACAGGCCAAGCGCGCGGGCCGGCCACGCGATCTCCGCTGCGCTTCGGGCAGGCTCTGACACGTCCATTTGCACAGCGTATGATCGTCCGTTGAAGATCACCTTCCATGAAATGGCGTCCCACGGGAGGGGATGGGCGGACAGGCGTCGGTCCAAAAGCCCAGCGTCGGTCAATTCGATCGCGTTCCCGGCGAGCCTGGCGATCCGCCAGCAATGACCAACCATGATGATGCCTGAGAGCGTCAGCAACAGCCCCATCAGCATCAGCACTGCCGCGCCACCGTTTTCGCTTGGCCCCAGAACCTCATAGCCTGCAGCGACAAAAAACAACCCAACGGCAATCTCTGCTACCCAGAACAGCAGCAACAGACGTGGCAGCGTCGGACGGTTGGCAATGAGCACAGGCGCGGGCATGCGCCAAGAAGGCCCGGGACCACCCACCCAAGTCAAGTGTTGCAAGCGACCCCCATGAGAGGATACTCACCGCCTGAAACGATTCAGGAACAAGAATGGCCAAGCCCGCCAACTCCAGCTCACTGTTCGACGATTTGCCCGCCGCGCCCAAGCCATCTGCCAACAGGGGGCCAGCAAAGTCGCGCGGTGAGGAGAGCTATACCGCTGCAGACATCGAGGTGCTGGAGGGGCTTGAGCCCGTCCGCCGCCGCCCCGGCATGTACATCGGCGGCACCGACGAAAGGGCGCTGCACCATCTTTTTGCGGAAGTTCTCGACAACGCGATGGACGAGGCGGTGGCCGGACATGCCACATGGATCGACGTCAGCTATACCGAGGACGGGTATCTCTCCGTTATCGACAACGGTCGCGGCATCCCCGTCGATCCGCATCCGAAGTTCAAGGACAAGTCCGCCCTCGAAGTCATCATGACCACGCTGCATGCGGGCGGCAAATTCGACTCAGGCGCTTATGAAACCTCGGGCGGCCTGCACGGCGTCGGCGTCTCCGTGGTCAACGCACTGTCCGACCATGTGATCGTTGAGGTGGCGCGCGGCCAGCAGCTCTATCGTCAGGAATTCCGCCGCGGCAAGCCCACAGGTCCCATTGAGAACCTTGGCAAGGTGTCGGGTCGCCGCGGCACCAAGGTGTCGTTCCACCCGGACGAGCAGATCTTCGGCAAGGGCAACACCACCTTCCTTGCGGCGCGGCTGTACAAGATGTCGCGGTCCAAATCCTATCTCTTCGGCGGCGTCGAGATCCGCTGGTCCTGCGATGCCTCGCTCATCAAGGACAAGGAGACGCCTGACAAGGCAGTGCTCCACTTCCCCGGCGGGTTGAAGGACTTCCTGGCCGAGCGCATCGAAGGCAAGCACCGCGTGGCAGATGAGATCTTTGCCGGTCGTGTTGAAAAGGAAGGAAGCCACGGTACGGTCGAATGGGCAGTGGCCTGGTTCGGCGGCGACGATGGCTTCTCGTCCTCCTACTGCAATACCATTCCCACGCCCGAGGGCGGTACGCATGAGCAGGGGCTTCGTACCGCGCTCACGAAGTCGATCCGCAACTATGCGGACATGACCCAGAACAAGCGTGCCTCGGTGATCACTGCCGACGACGTGATGACCTCGTCAGGCGCGCTTCTTTCTGTCTTTATCCGTGAGCCCGAGTTCCAGGGCCAGACCAAGGACAAGCTCGCCACGGTCGAAGCGATGCGCATCGTCGAAAACGCGGTGCGGGATCATTTTGACCATTGGCTCACGGGGCATCCGGCCCAGGCCGACCGTCTGCTCAACTTCATCATCGACCGCGCCGAAGAGCGGATCAAGCGCCGCCAGGAGAAAGACGTTTCGCGCAAGACGGCCGTTCGCAAGCTGCGCCTTCCCGGCAAGCTGGCCGATTGTTCGGCCACGCAGAAGGATGGCTCGGAACTCTTCATCGTCGAAGGTGACTCGGCCGGCGGCTCCGCCAAGCAGGCGCGCAATCGCGAAACGCAGGCCGTTCTGCCCTTGCGCGGCAAGATCCTCAATGTCGCATCAGCAACGAAGGACAAACTTGCCGGTAACCAGCAACTCGCCGACTTGATCCAGGCCCTGGGCTGTGGCACCGCTTCGTCCTACCGCGAGGAAGACCTGCGCTACGACAAGATCATCATCATGACCGATGCCGACGTGGACGGTGCCCACATCGCATCCCTACTGATGACCTTTTTCTATCGCCAATTGCCGAAGCTGATCGACGAAGGGCACCTCTATCTTGCTGTCCCGCCGCTTTACAAGCTGGCGCAGGGCCCGAAGGTTGCCTATGCGCGGGACGAGAAACATCGCCAGGAGCTGATGCGCACCGAAATGTCGGGTCGTGGCAAGGTCGAGGTCAGCCGCTTCAAGGGCCTGGGTGAAATGCTGCCCTCACAGCTCAAGGAAACGACGATGGACCCGAAGAAGCGCCATCTGCTGCGCGTCACTCTAGAAGAC
>Ga0194035_1000099_pt1 | contig 50120 bp, 46 predicted proteins | sample JunL2320m_MetaG_FD_148680 | JGI IMG/M metagenome (GOLD analysis project Ga0194035, IMG submission 148680) | Anoxic zone freshwater microbial communities from boreal shield lake in IISD Experimental Lakes Area, Ontario, Canada - Jun2016-L239-20m | ecosystem: Environmental > Aquatic > Freshwater >...
CACTTGAAGCAGCCAATGAGCCGGTCAAGGCTGCTACGACGCCTAAGAAGAAGGCGGCTCCGGCTGCTGAGGCTCCCGCTGACGCTCCCGCTGACGCTCCCGCTGACGCTCCCGCTGACGCTCCCGCTGACGCTCCCGCTGCCGCTCCCGCTGACGCTCCCGCTGACGCTCCCGCTGACGCTCCCGCTGACGCTCCCGCTGACGCTCCCGCTGACGCTCCCGCTGACGCTCCCGCTGACGCTCCCGCTGACGCAGAGGCAGTCGTCGAGGCTGAGGTCGTTGCTGAGGCTCCGGCTGAAGCAGAAGCAGTCGTCGACGCTGAGGTAGTTGAGGTAGCCGCTGAGGCTGCCGAGAGCACCGAGGCCTGACATGCTCGAAGACGCGCTCGAGCACTTGGTCAAGGGCATCGTCGATAATCCCGATGACGTTGAGGTGAGTCAGCGCTCGGGCCGTCGTGGTCCGGGCATGACCCTTGAGGTTCGAGTTAATCCCGAAGACATGGGCCGTGTGATCGGCAAGTCCGGTCGCACCGCCACTGCCCTTCGCACTGTGCTCGGCGCATTGACCAACGGCAAGGGCGTCCGGATCGATTTCCTCGATCTGGGCGAGCGCTGATTCACGCCCCGCGCGCGGCCTCATGCGCATAGTCATCGGTCGGATCGGTCGTCCGCATGGCATCAAGGGCGAGGTCACGGTCGAGGTTCGCACCGACAGTCCCGACATCAGGTTCGCACCAGGCGTCGTGCTCCTGACCGAACCTGTTCGAGTATCACCGCTTACGGTTGCAGCCGTCCGCTGGCACAGCGGGCGGCTGTTGCTGTTGGCCGAGGGAGTACATGACCGCACCGGGGCCGAGGCACTGCGCGGCACGATCCTGAGCGCCGATGTCCCCGACGACGACGTGCCAGAGGATCCCGAAGAGTTCTACGACCACCAACTCCGCGGCCTTCGCGTAGTGACGTTGGCGGGCGTTGAGGTAGGCGTGATCGACGATGTGATCCACCTCCCGGCCCAAGACTTGCTGGCTGTGCGACGGGCCGACGGGGTTGAGGTGCTCGTGCCCTTCGTCGCTCAGATTGTCCCGCGGGTCGATCTTGCAGCGGGACTCGTCGAGATCGATCCACCGCCTGGCTTACTCGAGATTCAAGACCCCGACGAGTCCCCGGCTGATGCAGCATCGGCGCCCGGCGCCCCGGCGGATCCGGGGGAGTGACCGTGCGCATTGATGTGATCACGATCTTCCCCGACTACATAGCGCCGCTTGGCTTATCGCTGGTTGGCAAGGCCATCGACGCCGGCACCATTGAGTTGCGGGTGCACGACCTGCGCGCGTTCACTCGCGATCGCCATCACACGGTCGACGACACGCCGTATGGCGGCGGCCCAGGGATGGTCATGAAGCCCGAGCCCTGGGGTGAGGCGCTCGACCAGATCTTGGGCAGCGATCCGATCCAGGCTCGCCCTCGGCTGGTCGTGCCCACCCCGAGTGGACGACCCTTCACCCAATCTGTTGCTCAGGAATATGCGGCCGACGACTGGTTGATCTTTGCCTGCGGGCGTTACGAGGGCATCGACTCACGTGTGGTCGAGCACTATCGCAACTCGACCACGGTCGACGAAGTCAGCGTCGGTGATTACGTCCTCGCCGGTGGTGAGGCGGCGGTGCTAGTGATGGTTGAAGCCGCAGCCCGCTTGCTGCCAGGCGTTTTGGGCAACCCGGTCAGTGTTGTGGATGACTCTTTCGCGCCGGGTGCGATGGAGTCGCTGCTCGAGGGCCCGGTCTACACCAAACCACCGGAATGGCGCGGCCAGCAGGTTCCCGAGATCTTGCTCTCTGGGGATCACGGCAAGATCGCGGCTTGGCGACGTGAGCAGGCAGTGCGACGCACCGCCGCGATGCGGCCTGATCTACTTGAGTAGGTTCGGCCGTGAGTAGGTTCGGCCGTGAGTAGGTTCGGCCGTGAGTTGGTCGGGCCGTGAGTTGGTCGGGCCGTGAGTAGGTTCGGGCCGTGAGTAGGTTCGGGCCGGGCGATTTCCGCCTGTGCTACGCCCTGTGACACACTGAGCAGGTTCGCGCGACGCGCCCTGTCACAGGGGGGCACCTGCGGTCCATCCCTTAGGGGGCGGCGAACATTCACATTGAGATCCACTCCGCGGTTGACCTGTGACAGTCGCGAGGAGAACACCATGAATACGCTCGATATGGTCGATGCCGCATCGCTCAAGGCGGACCTCCCCAACTTCCGACCAGGTGACACCGTCAAGGTGCACGTGAAGGTCGTCGAAGGTAACCGCTCTCGCATCCAGGTTTTCCAGGGCGTGGTGATCCGCCGCCAGGGTGGTGGAGTTCGCGAAACCTTCACGGTTCGCAAGGTCAGCTTTGGTACCGGTGTCGAGCGCACGTTCCCAGTGCACACGCCCATCGTCGACAAGATCGAGATCGTCACCCGCGGTGACGTCCGTCGCGCCAAGCTGTACTACCTGCGCGACCTGCGCGGCAAGAAGGCCAAGATCAAGGAAAAGCGCGACGCGATCCCCTCGAAGTCCAGTTCGTAACCACGTCGCGTTCCTTACCCGTTCCTCACATGACTACCCGTACCTCTTATGAGGTATGGGTAGTCATGCATTGGGGGCTCGGTACGGTTACTCTCAGTGCATCATGACTGAGCAGACTGACGTGGATGCGATGTCATCAGAGCCAGCCCCTCGGTCTGGCGGTTCGCACGCGAAGCCCCACAAGCGCCGCTCGGAAACTGCCTCCTTCTGGCGCGAGTTGCCTGTTCTGCTGATCGTGGCCTTCGGGTTGGCCTTCCTGGTGAAGACTTTCCTCGCGCAGGCGTTCTATATCCCGTCAGGGTCCATGCAGGACACCTTGGAGATCGGTGATCGAGTCCTGGTCAACAAGGTCGTCTTTCACACCCGTCCAATCCAGCGCGGCGACATCGTGGTCTTCAACGGCGTCGACTCCTTCGCCCCTGAGGTGCACCTAGTGCAACCCAATGGCATCGTGCCTTCGGTGGTGACCTGGTTTGCTCGGGCGATTGGCTTCGCGCCGCCCGATGAGCGCGACTTCGTGAAGCGAGTGATCGGGGTCGGCGGAGATCACGTGGTCTGCTGCGATGTGAAGGGGCAGGTCACCGTCAATGGCGCTGCACTCGAGGAATCGGCCTACCTATTCCCCGAGAACAGTCCAAGCGATGTTCCGTTCAACGTGACAGTGCCAGCTGGCAAGTTATTCGTAATGGGTGATCATCGGGCCGCGAGCAGCGATTCCCGCTCGCATCTGGGCGATCCGGGCGGTGGATTCGTTCCCGTTGATCGAGTGATCGGCCGAGCGTTCGCCATCATCTGGCCGCTTGACAGATCTCAACTGCTGGAGATCCCCCCGACTTTTAGTCAGCCGGCTCTTGCCAAGGCCAGTTCGTGAGCGTCGCCGGCCCGGAGGATCGGGTAGCCGAGCGACGCGATGGCAAAGAGGTATCGCTGGGGCGTGAACTCCTGATCATCATGACCGTCGCACTATTGCTGTCGGTGTTGGTCCGGTCCTTCATCGCCCAAGCGTTCTTCGTGCCCAGCGGTTCGATGGAGGACACGCTGCAGATCCAGGATCGGATCCTGGTGTCGAAGTTATCGACTGAGTTCTCCGGTGTGCAGCGCGGTGAGATTGTGGTGTTCAGCGATCCGTCCGATTGGCTCCCTGAGCCGACCGCACCAACTGGTGTCAGCGGCATGGTCCGCGATGCATTGATGTGGGTAGGGATCCTGCCGTCGGACACGGGCAAGGACCTAGTCAAACGAGTCATCGGCATCGGCGGCGATAACGTCATGTGTTGCGATGTTCAGGAGCGCGTCGTCGTTAATGGCGTGCCACTCAATGAGACGTACCTCAAGCCCGGCGCCGGTACCAACCAGGTTCCGTTCGACATCATCGTGCCGCCCGACCGGATCTTCGTGATGGGTGATAACCGCGGTGATTCCTCTGACTCACGGTTCCATATGACTGAGGCAGAGGGCACGGTTCCGATCAAGAACGTCGTGGGCCGAGTGGTGTGGGTCATCTGGCCGGTCTCGAGTTGGAGCGGCGCGCCGATCCCGTCGATCTTCGAAAATCCTAAGATCGATCAGCAGGCTGGTCCGCACCCCAAGCCCACGAGCACCGCAGGCAGCACGCAACTCCCGAGTGAGTCGCCCGAGGCCTCGGGCGATGGGGCAGTGCCGGAACCGGAAGCGTCCTAGCCAGGTGGTCACCCAGTGGCCAGCGTTCGACGTTGAGCGCACGAGTGTGCGTGTGGTGCTGCTTGATGTGGCGGGGCGAGTGTTGTTACTGCTCACCGCTGACCCAGAGATGCCTGAGGTCGGCCAGTGGTGGGAGTTGCCCGGCGGCGGGGTCGAGGCCGGCGAATCGTTCGCCCAGACCGCAGTGCGTGAGTTGGCCGAGGAGACAGGCTTTGAGTTCGGTCCCGCCGATGTGGGCGAGCCCACCTGGACCCGAGACTCGACGTATCTGCGACGTCATGTGCGTACCTATCAGCACGAGGTCGTCGTCACGGTGCGAAGTGCGCTGGTTGCTCCTGACCCGGCGATCGATGGCCGCACCCAGTCTGAGCTCGAGGAGTACATCGGTCACCGCTGGTGGACCCCAGAAGAGATCAGCGCTGCCGGCGACACTCGGTTCTTTCCAGGCAGCCTCGCCGAGCTTTTGCCTCGTCATCTCGCAGGTGAGGTCATCGATGAGCCGTTCGATCATTGGAACTAGACGTCGGCCTTAGAGTCGGGGGCGTGATGGCTTTCCAGGACGTTGGCGCTGCCAGTTGTGACCAGCCCATGTTGGCCGCCTGATGCTTCGATGAGCGCGGCTCCCTCACTTCGGGTCGAGCGAGAGTTGCTTCGCCGTCCGGGAATCCAATGGCTGGCTTCGGTCGATGAGGTTGGTCGTGGCGCGCTCGGCGGCCCCGTGAGTGTGGGGGTCGTGCTGGTGAACCTGCAGACCCCTTCGGCGCCAGAGGGTGTTCGTGACTCGAAGCTGCTCTCGCCCGCTGCTCGCGCGCGGATGGTCCCGCGCTTGCGCGGCTGGGCACCGGCCTGGGCGGTTGCGCATGCAAGCGCCGACGAGATCGACGCTGTGGGCATCCTTCGCGCATTGCGTCTTGCGGGCGAGCGCGCATTCGCGCAACTTCCGCATCGTCCCGATCATGTGTTACTCGATGGCAGCTATGACTGGATCACCCGGCCCGAGCCGGCACTGTTCGATGAGGACGGTGCACTGAGTGATCCCGGTGACTGGGCCGAGCCACCGCCGGTGACGGTGCGGGTGAAGGCCGATCTGAGTTGCTCCTCCGTTGCTGCTGCGTCGGTGTTGGCGAAGACCACGAGAGATGCGTTGATGGTCGATCTGGCCGTGGTCTACCCGGAGTACGGCTGGGCCGAGAACAAGGGCTATGCGTCACCGGATCATCTTGCGGCCCTTGAGCGGCTCGGCCCGTGTAGTCAGCATCGTCGTTCGTGGCGCTTGCCCGGTGTCGTGGACACAGCCAGCGGCTGACCAGGTCGATTCGGTGCTAAGTCTGAGTTGCGCGACTATTGACTCCAGGTTGCATACCGGGTAGGTATACGCAGTATGGCAATCCGACATGGACTTTTGGCGCTGCTTGATGAGGAGCCGGCTTACGGCTATCAACTCAAGACAGCATTCGAAGTGCGCACCGGTGGCACTTGGCTGCTCAACATTGGTCAGGTCTACACAACTCTTGCTCGCTGCGAGCGGGATGGACTCGTGGCTGCGCTTGAAGCAGATAGCGAAGGTCGAGTGATCTATGAGATCACCGGCGCTGGTAGAAGCGAGGTCGCCAATTGGTACGCGGCGCCCGTGCGCCGTGAGGCTGCGCAGCGAGATGAACTCGCGATCAAGCTCGCTGTGGCGGTGAGCGCGCCGCGGGTTGATCTGACCGCGATCGTGCAGACCCAGCGCTCGGAGACTATGCGAACCCTGCAGCAGTTGACCCGCCTGAAAGCCGATGCCGACGAGTCGGCCGATCTGGCTTGGCTCCTTGTCCTGGATCGGCTGATCTTTGACTCGGAAGCCGAGGCACGGTGGCTCGACCACTGCGAGGCACGCCTGATTCGCTTCCATTCCAGTGCAGCGGTCACCACGAAGCCGCGGCCAGCCGTCCGAGTTCGTACCGCTGCGCCATGAGCCATGTCTTGGAACTGCATGACGTGACCAGGATCCACGGCAGAGGAATCGCTGCAGTGCACGCGCTGCGCGGGGTAGCCCTCACGGTCGATGCTGGAGAACTGGTAGCTGTGATGGGGCCCAGCGGGTCGGGCAAGTCCACCTTGCTCAACGTCGCCGGTGGGCTCGACACCGTGACCACCGGCGCAGTCCTCGTGGAAGGGTTCGACTTAGCGACTCTTTCACCTGCTCGGCTGGCTGCTGTCCGGCGCCGGCACGCCGGCTATGTCTTCCAGGACCTCAACCTGATCCCTACCTTGTCGGCCGCGGAAAACGTCGCACTCCCCTTGGAACTAGATGGGGTGGCTCGCCGCTTGGCTCGCGAGGCCGCGGTCGAGTCGCTGGGTTCGATCGGGGTCGACGATCTTGCCGATCGGTATCCGGATCAGATGTCCGGTGGTCAGCAGCAACGCGTTGCCATCGCGCGCGCACTCGTGGGTCAACGACGACTCCTGCTCGCGGATGAACCAACCGGCGCGCTGGACTCAGAGTCTGGCGAGGCAGTACTCCGGTTGCTCCGACGCCGGGTTGATGAAGGGGCAGCCGGAGTCCTGGTAACGCATGAATCCCGTCATGCTGCCTGGGCTGATCGCGTGGTGTTCTTGCGTGATGGCTCGATCGTCGACTCCACCAGCTACGTAGTCGACTCGATCGACGCCACCGAGGCGGGAGCCGGGGCGTGAGTTCGGTATTTGGCCGAGCCGCCCGAAATGTTGCGCTGAGAGACAGCGTTGGGCTCACCACGCGTTGGTCGCGTTGGCGAGGCGGCTGGCGTGTCGCCCTTCGGCTGGCCCGGCGGGATGCGTTGCATGCCAAGGGGAGATCGCTGCTCGTCCTGCTACTTGTCGCGCTGCCGGTGGCCACGGTGAGCGGCATGGACACCATCGCCAGACAGTCCGCCGCTGCACACACGCCCGCAGCGTTTGCTCTGTCTAATCTCGGCGCAGTGGCCGATGCCGCCGTCGCTCCGGTGACTAGGGGGCAGGCTGTTCAGGGGATCACGCTCGGCGTGAACAGTAGCTCGGGCGATGCTCCAGCGCCGACGCCGGATCAGATGCTTGCTGAGCTGCCGTCGGGCTCGCAGATGGTAGGCCGCGGCAGCCTCGTCTCGGCAGCCATCGAGGCTGGTCAATGGGGGGCAGCGGAGTCACTGTGGATGCAAGACGTGCGCGACCCACTGATTGCCGGGCTATGGAAAGTGCGGTCTGGAGCCCTGCCAGTGCGAGCAGGTGAGATCGCAATCGCCACCATGGAAGCTCAACGTCTACATGTCGGCGTCGGTGATCAAGTCACCGTCACGCCACTTGATGTCGTTGGTAGGGCAAGGCAATTGCAGGTAACGGGAATCGCCGACAACGGCTACCAGGGCGGTGTCGGCGTCGTTCTGCCAAAGGCCATTGACGGTGTGCCGCTGGCCAAAGACCTCGACTACCTAGTGCACACCTCGCGGAGCCTGACCTGGGCCGACGTGCGAAGAGCAAACGCAGCCGGCATGTTTGTCACGAGCCGCTCGGTCATTATGAACCCGCCGTCCTTTTGCGAACCTGACGTGTTGTGCGGTGACCACGGCCCGATCGTTTCGGCTGAGGCCAGTAACCCGCCGCCTCCGGCAGACCCCAACGCCGTCGCGAAGACTCTGGCCCTATCCACATTGGTGGTTGTGCTCGTCATCATGCAGGTGGCCTTGCTCGCTGGGCCAGCGTTCGCCGTCCAACTGCGACGTCGTCAACGCGAACTCGGCCTCGTCTCTGCCTCCGGTGGTGATGCCGCGACACTGCGCCGCGTTGTTCTTGCCTCCGGGGTCGTCCTGGGGGTTGTCGGGGCCCTGATGGGAGTTGTGTTGGGTTGGGTCGTGGCCTGTTTGCTCCCGGCCTTGTTGCCCTTCCAAGTGCTGGGCGATCTTGGTACCGGTCCCGAATCCGGTGTGCCGTTACCTGGCCCTGAGATACTTGGGGTCGCCGCCGTAGGAGTGCTCGCAGCAGTGGCTGCGGCGCTGGTCCCGGCCATGTCCGCGGGCCGTGGGGGCGTCATTGACACCCTTCGCGGACGACGACCGCTCCCCAAGATCAACCAGCGCAAGCCGCTGATTGGGCTTGCCCTGGGTGGCGCGGGGCTCCTAGCAATGTTCTACGGAACCAAGACTCTGGACGCAGTTGTGCTCTGCGCGGGGGTCATCGCTGGCGAGTTGGGCCTCATCGTGATCATGCCAGCACTGGTGGTTGCCGCAGGGCAGTTGGGGCGCTGGCTGCCACTTGCGGCCCGTCTTGCAGTGCGCGATGCAGGGCGGCACCGTATGCGCACCGCGGCAGCGGCGTGCGCGATCGCCGCGGCCGCGGCCAGTTCGGTTGCGGTCTCGGCCTGGGCCCAGTCCGCAGCCCAGGTTGCAGTTACTGTCGATGTCTCCTTTGTGCAGGGCACCTTGCTTGCCCAGATCGTAGATCAGACCCAACCAGATGGTCAGGTCATTTCGGCCAAGGCTGCGGTCCGGTCAGTGCTTTCTGTCGTAGCGACCTCGCTCCCCGGCGCCAAGACAGCGGTCCTTGCCAACGTCGTGCCCAAGTCGGCCGTAGATCCCTGGGGTGGGCAGTTGGCCTGTGTCCTGCCAGGAGCCGACCCGGCATCGGCCGACACGGACCGACCGTGTCAAGGGCGAGTCAGTTCGCTGAGCTCCCCTTTGACTGGCTCGATTGTGCTCATCGAGGACCCTGCCGCTCTTGGTGCTGTTCTAGGGCCGCTCGCACCCCTGGCCCAAGCCCAAGCCGCTCTCAACGAGGGCAAGGCTTTGGTTATGCAGTCGGGGTTAACGAACTCTGCGGGGCAACTGTCACTGCGGGAGCAGCGCTACGACCCTGCGGGCAACCTCGTGGCAGGGCCACTGATTGCGGTTCCGGCGCTCGACGTTACCGCCGGTGCTGTGCCAGCTGCTGTCATAGTTGGCCCGGCGGCGCTCAAGGCGGGTACTCCGCTCGGAGACGCGGCCAAGCCCCAGGTCTTCACCGTTGTCGTCGACCCAGCCCAGCCTGACACCCTGGACGCTCCTACGTCACAGGCTCGACTCCAATTCGCTTTGGCCAAGGCGGGACTGCCTAGCGTTGGACTCATCGTGATCGAGCAGCTCCCGCAAGGTGACACGGTCTTCTGGCTGGCGCTTGGGGCGAGTGCCACGGCTTTGCTTGCGCTACTCGCGGGGCTGATGGTCACCTCTCTCGCGCTAGTCGATGGTCGTGGTGACCTCAGGACTCTTGCCGCGATCGGTGCCGACCCGAGAATTCGTCGTCGGATCGCGGCCTCGTCAGCGGCCTTCGTTTCCCTCGTTGGGGTGGGGGCGGGTGCATTCTCTGGTCTCATCGCAGCAAGGCTGCTCGTCCCGCTTTTCATCAGCAGGGGCGAAGGGGCTTTCGTTACGCCCTGGTCGATGTTGTTGTTGGTCGTGGTCGGAGTACCGCTACTCACAACTGGGGTCGCATGGTCGACCACGCGATCACGCATTGCCGTTCCTTGGTCTAGTTAGCAACCCTCGTCCGTGGGGTGCGTCGCGCGGGAAACCGCACGGTTTACTTTGGTTTGAAAGCTTTTCGCCGACGTTTCAGTTCTGGGCAACGCGGTGCATCTTCTGGGTATACCGTGCAATTGGGATCGTCTCGATAGCCCCAATGAGCGACCCGTCTGTTATGCCGTGAGAGGCAGTCATGTCCTCGAGTTCAAGTGCCCTTAATTTTCGTGCCCGCTCGCTTCGGACCATCCTCATCACGACGGTGCTAGCGCTCATCGCGGCTCTAACCGCCAGCCCAGCCAACGCCTCGATCCCACGTTTTGTGTCTCCTGGCATGGTCCACGAATTGTCTGTCGCGCCAGTAACGGTGATCACTCAGCCGACCGACGCCACGCGGCTTGAGGGTATGGACGCCACCTTCACAGCAGCGGCGCAAGACGCCGGATCAGCCGATGTGCCCACCACACAGTGGATCGTCCTGCTCCCCGGATCCGGCACGTGGAGTCCAGTCCCAGCGTCCGCCGGGATGGGCACGCTTACCGTTACGGCAGTAACGGCAGCAATGGACTCTGCCGAGTACCGCGCCAACTTTGACGATGGCAACGGAGGGTTTGTCCTCTCGTCTGTCGCAGTCCTGCACGTTGTCTCACCGCCGTCGATCACGTTGGATCCGGTTGACCAGACTCTGGCTAGGGGAGAGCCGTTCTCGCTGACCGCGAGCGCTATCGGGAACCCAACCCCAACCGTGCGGTGGCAGTCACGGCCCGGGTCATCTGGTGGATGGACCGACGTTTCGCCAAGCGCAACCACATCCACTTTGACCGCTGGGGCACCCGAGGCGCCCGGCACCACCATGTATTACCGGGCGTTGTTCGACAACGACTACGGCAGCACTCCCACCCGCTCGGCATCCATCACCTCAACCTCGTATCACCTCAGCCCCAATCCCGTCGCGTCGGTGGATGTGGCATCGACGAATCCGGGTCAACTTTCCGTGACCTGGCTCGAGGCCACCGGTGGGCCGGTCACTGGTGGGTACTTGGTCACTGTCTACGACGAGTTTGATGTCGTGGCCGCTTCAACCACGACCGCGGGCCTGTCATGGGACTTCGCTCTCCCGACGGGCTCCTTCTACGCAGGAGTCACTGCCATCGGCGACTCCGGCTTTGTCGGCGAGACTTACTCGGGCAGGGTAGATGTCACGGCACTGGCTCAGGCTGGCAGTTTGTCCGCGACCGTCCTGCGCCCCTACGTCGACGGTTTTCAGGACTCGATCACGTTGCGAGCGAGCAGCAACTGGCTGGCGTCGGGTTCGATCCACATCCTGAACTCAGCTGGCCACTCGGTGCGTAATTACCCCCTCGCCAGCGGCTATGCGTGGTCGATCGCGTTCACTGGACGCAGCGTGGCCGGTGCCCGACTGCCGTTCGGTATCTACAGCGAACAGGTGGTGCTGAATGGTCACATCGTGGCCAACCATGTATTCCGGATCCTCATCAGTCAGACCGCGATTACTTCAAGATCCTGGTCGGTTGCCACGGTTTTTCCCGCGATCGACGGTTACCGCGATACCACCAGGCTCGGCGTCATCACCTCTCTGCCCTCGACTATCACTATCGCGATCACCGCTCACGGTAAGACCTACTACAGCGCCTCACTTCCTCGGCGCTCATCCACGTCACTGCTGTGGACCGCCCGCTCGGCAGGTAGGTCGCTGCCTGCCGGTATCTACCTCACGACGATCGTCGCTCGGGGCGGTGAAGGTGTGGCTCGCACGACCAAGCTAAATATCGTCGTGTCGGCCAAAAAGAAGACCGCAGTGTCCTTCAGTGTGACGATCTCCGCCGCCAGTGCCTTCGACGTCATGGTGACTGGCAGCTACTGGGCCGGCTACGCCTCTGGAAGCCAGAAGCTCTGGGGCAGTTGGGGTTTGGGCGATTACGACCAGGCCGACTACTCGGCCACTATTCCGTCATCGATGACAGGCTACTCAGGTGTGCACGTGAGTACCTGTAATAGCGGCACCGCGACTGCTCCGCTAGCCAAGTTCGCTTACACAGATCCGTACGGGACCATCATCAGTAGCGTTGTGAATCTGGGCAACACCTATGGAGCGTGCTATCGCGATACGCGTGCGGCGCCCCCGGGTGCGTTCGACGGAGCGACGCTGAACTGGACCGTGGGCAACATCGATGACATTGACCTGTCCTACTGGGAGGTCAATCACTTCGTCGTGACGGGCACTCGGTACGTCCTCAAGTAGCGGGTTTCTCGATTCGTGGGCTGTCGTCTATGACTTAGCCGGAGACTGATGAGGTCGCGCGATATGCCAACGGGTCCCCGCTGGGTGTGATGAAGTGGATCTGCGGGAGGATGTGCCGACGCTGCCGCGCGGGGATGCATTACGCGTTGACCTCGGCGGAGTCCGAATCGGAGGTGGCAACGTGTCTGCGGAAGACCTCGAACGCTACGAGACAGAGATCGAACTCGGGCTCTATCGCGAATACCGTGATGTAGTCGGCCTGTTCTCCCATGTCGTCGAGACCGAGCGGCGCTTTTACCTCACCAATTCTGTCGACGTCCAAGTGCACACAAGTGGTGGCGGCGATGTCTACTTCGAGGTTCGGATGGCCGATGCCTGGGTCTGGGACATGTACCGCCAGGCTCGCTTCGTGAAGAACGTGCGAGTGCTCACGTTCAAGGACGTCAACGTCGAGGAGCTGAACAAGTCCGACCTCGAGATCCCCGAATAGGCCAACGTGTTTGCCCTCCGCTCTTTGTCGGGGGCATTCTCTGCGCGCGACAGTCGGCAGGCGAGCGAGTCGTCTTCTTGAGCGGTACCGGGCTGCTGGGCTAGCGAACCCACACATGGGGCTGCGGTTCGCGAGCCGTCCCCAGGCTGCAGAGGAGTTCTGGTCTGGGTCAGCCTGATCGGGGTTCGGTGCGCCGTCGGGCGAATCCGCGCCCGGGTCAGGAGCTCGTGGTGAACCAACTTCCAGATGACCTTCGCCAAGTCCGGTTAGAGCGCAGCAGATCGCAGCAAGCATTGGGCCGGTATGGCGAGTCGGTGGCCGCGCGACATTTGGTCGACGACGGGTTCGTTGTGCTCGAACGCAATTGGCGCTGCCACGACGGCGAGATCGACATCGTTGCTCAAGATGGCGATGTGCTTGTGATCTGCGAGGTGAAGACCCGCAGCAATCTCAACCACGGTTCGCCGTTCGAGGCGATCACCCAGCGCAAGCTCCATCGCCTCGAACGACTGGGCTTCGCGTGGATTCGCGTCCGCGGTATGCGTCCAAAGTCGATGCGCATCGACATTGTGAGCATTGTCCGACCATCGCACGGCCGCACGATCATCGAACATGTTCGAGGTCTGTCATGACTGGCGTCGCGCGCACACGCGGTGTCGTGCTCCTCGGCGTCGACGGATTTGTCATTGGCGTCGAAGCACATGTGTCTATCGGGGTGTCGGGTTTCTCAGTTGTCGGGATGGCCGACAAACTCGTGGGGGAGGCCCGTGATCGATGCCGATCCGCGGTACTCAACACCGGCCTCGAGTGGCCCGGGCCCAAAAACACAGTTGGCCTCTCACCAGCCGAGTTGCCCAAACGCGGCCCCACCCTCGATCTGGCAATCGCTGCGGCGCTCCTAGCGGCCAGCGCCCAGCTACCTCGTGACCTAGTAGCCGAACTCGTGATCGTCGGCGAGCTTGCCCTCGATGGTCGGGTTCGTCCGGTGCGTGGGGCACTGGTCGCAGCTCTGGCCGCTCGCGCGACCGGAGCCCGTCGCATCGTGGTGCCGATGGCCAACGTCGACGAAGCCTCGCTCGTTCCAGACATCGATGTGGTCGGCGTTCGAACCCTCGCGGGCCTTGTCGCCTTCGTCCGCGGCGATGCCCCTCCCGACTGCGAACTCGTCCTCGATGACGAAGACGACCGTGCCGAATTCGTCCCCGTAGAAGTGCCGGATCTCATCGATGTCCGTGGCCAGCACGCCGCACGAGCCGCACTCGAACTCGCTGCCGCAGGGGGACACCACTTAGCGATGACCGGCCCTCCTGGTGTTGGCAAAACTATGTTGGCCGAACGCCTGCCCGGGCTGCTCCCACCGCTGGATGAGCAATCGGCACTTGAGGTTACGGCAATCCATTCAGTTGCCGGACGGCTGCAGACTGGTGGCCGGCTCATCACTGTGGCGCCCTTTGAGGCCCCACATCACACGGCGTCGCATGCCGCAATGGTTGGTGGTGGCTCTGGAGTTCCCCGTCTTGGGCTGGTGTCGATGGCACATCGTGGAGTGCTGTTCCTCGACGAAGCTCCCGAGTTCGAGCTCTCGGCCTTAGATGCCCTTCGCCAACCGCTCGAATCCGGCGAAATCGTCGTTAGCCGATCGGGATTCACTGCGCATTTCCCGGCTCGTTTCCATCTCATCCTCGCGATGAACCCGTGCCCGTGCGGCCGCGCCACTGCCGATGCCACGGCGGCCGCCCAGCTGTGTTCCTGCACTGCCATGCAGCGACGCAGATACTTGGCCCGGATCTCTGGCCCGCTTCTCGATCGCGTAGATCTACGCGTGGCGTTGCTCCGCCCCACCTTGGCTGATCTCGAGTTCGGCGTCTCGTCAGCTGAGCCCAGTGTGGTCGTTGCGGCCCGGGTGCTCGAGGCCCGAGAACGCGCTGCTAGGCGCTATGCCGATACCCCGTGGCGGGTCAACGCTGATGTGCCAGGGCCGGTCATCCGTCGCCAGTTTGGGCTCACCGGCGACTCCGCAACTCCACTGCATACAGCCTTGTCACGCGGCTTGATCTCGGCCCGAGCAGCCGACCGCATCGTGCGGGTTGCGTGGACCATCGCCGACCTTTCGGGCCGCGACCATCCGGTCTTGGCCGATGTCGCCACTGCGCTCCTTCACCGCGACGGAGGCAGCACATGGGCAGCCTGAGCGAGGATCGACGTGCTCGCGTGATCCTCAGCAGCGTCGCCGAGCCCGGTGACCGCCGGATCGGTCGGTTACTTGCTGAGCACGGGGCCGTCGCCACCGTTGAGTTGCTCAGTTCTGCCAATTTCGACCCGGCGTTACACGCTCGATGCGCGGCTCGACTCGCGAGCGCGGATCCTGAAGCCGACCTTGGCCGGGTCGAGGCGGTGGGCGGACGTTTCGTCATTCCCGGTGATCTCGAGTGGCCCTCCCAGCTCGGCGATCTCGGCGATGCCGCGCCTTGGGCACTGTGGATCCGGGGCGCAGCCGATCTGCGGATGTCGGCCCTGCGCTCAGTCGCTGTGGTGGGGGCCAGAGCCGCAACGTCATACGGCACACACGTTGCATCATCAATCGCAGCTGATTTGGCCCTGAGCGGTTGGGCTGTCGTCTCTGGGGGAGCCTTCGGGATCGACGCGGCCGCCCACCATGGCGCGCTCGCTGCCGGGGGCGTCACAGTGGCCGTCTTGGCCTGCGGAGTTGATGTCGCCTACCCACCACGGCACGATTCCCTATTCGAGCGGATCGCCGCCGATGGCGTGCTCGTCTCCGAAGTCCCGCCCGGCGCTGTACCGCATCGAACCCGCTTCTTGATCCGCAATCGGCTCATCGCTGCCCTGACCCGCGGCATCGTGGTGGTCGAAGCAGCACTTCGGTCGGGTGCCTTGGCCACTGCGCATGACGCGGCTCGGCTCAATCGTCCGGTTCTCGGCGTTCCTGGCCCCGTCACCTCGGCGATGTCCACCGGCGTGCATCGAGAGCTGCGAGCTGGGGCGCTGCTTGTGACCAACGCGGCGGAGGTCATCGAGGCAGTCGGCGAACTCGGTATCGATCTGGCCCCCGAGCCGTACGAATCCTCGACCCCGCGCGATCGTCTCGACCTGCTCTCGCGCCGCGTACTCGATGCCGTGCCAACCAAGAGGGGGCTAAGCATCGATTCGATCGCACGCGCTGCCGGGGTGGCGCCAGCTGAGGCCACGACCGCGCTGGCCCTGCTCGAGTTGGGCGATTTCGTCCGTTTCGGCGAGAGTGGCTGGGTTCTTCGTCGATGATCCGGCGCGCCGCGTTGACTCCCATGCTCCCCACGTCGAACGTGGGGAGGTGAGTACTCAGACGTCGGCAGCCGAGGACGTGTTGCCCGCAGACATGCTGGCCGCACTCGATGGCTTTGGCACGCACCTCGACTCCGAACTCGGGCGGAGTCGGCATACCGTGCGCGCCTACCTCGGCGATGTGCTGCGGTTACTCACGTTCGCGCGACGAGAAGGCGCCACAACCGTCGCCGACCTAGACCTCAGCGATCTGCGCGGCTGGCTTGCGGCCGAGACCGCTCAGGGGCACGCGCGCACGACCATTGCTCGGCGAGCCGCATCGGCTCGGGTCTTCACGGCGTGGGCATTTCGTCGCGGGCTCATGCCCGGTGACCCCGGTGATCGGCTGGCCACCCCTACCTCGCGTCGCGCGCTCCCAGGAGTGCTCAAGCAGGCTGAAGCCGCTGCCTTAATGGATGTAGCGACTCTCGCAGCCGATGACGGTGACCCCATTCATCAGCGCGACCGACTCATCCTCGAGTTGCTCTACGCCACCGGAATGCGCGTAGGCGAGCTGGTCGGCCTAGCCGTCGACGATCTCGATCAGGGCCGGCGCACGGTGCGGGTCATGGGTAAGGGAGCCAAGGAACGTACGGTGCCTTACACGGCTCCCGCCCAACGCGCACTGGACGTGTGGCTCAGCGTGGGACGCCCCAGATTGTTGAGCCCCGCGTCTGGATCAGCCTTGTTACTCGGGGCGCGTGGGGGTCGTCTTGACCCCCGGACTGCGCGGGCTGTGGTGCATTCCCTGCTCGAGCATGTGCCTGGAGCTCCCAACCTTGGGCCGCATGGATTACGACATTCGGCCGCAACTCATCTGTTGGAGGGCGGCGCGGACCTACGATCAGTCCAAGAGATATTGGGGCACGCTAGTCTGGCGACTACACAGATCTACACCCATGTCAGTGTCGAGCGGTTGAGGGCAACGTATGAACAGGCGCACCCGCGAGCCTAATCTTGCGGACGATGACGCCCTCGAGTCTGAGGTCGACCTCGACCAGGTGCTCGGCGTTGACGATTCCGATGAGGAAGCAGACGACGAGGCCGACGTCGCCGACTCTGCGGAGAAGGTCGTCGACTCCGACGTCGTTGACTCCCTTGATGAGGTAGATCTTGACGCTATCGATCTGACTCCAACCGAAGACGAGAAGATCCAGGCCAAGGCTGACAGCGATTCGGTGTTGCGCACCCTGTGGGAAGACTTCAAGGCCACGGGCGACCAGCAACTGCGTGAGCGGTTGATCTTGCACTACTCGCCGTTGGTGAAGTACGTGGCAGGCCGGGTTGGCGTGGGGCTGCCGCCCAACGTCGAGCAAGCCGACCTGATCTCCTATGGCATCTTCGGTTTGATCGACGCCATCGAGAAGTTTGATCTTGAACGCGCGATCAAGTTCGAGACTTACGCCATCAATCGAATTCGCGGGGCCATCATCGATGAGCTCCGATCGATCGACTGGATCCCGCGATCGGTGCGCTCTAAGGCTCGCGAGGTTGAGCGGGCGTACCAGTCCTTGGAAGCCAAGTTGCAGCGCACGCCCACCGAGCCCGAGGTTGCCAAGGAGATGGGCGTGACCTTGGCCGAATTGCACACGATCTTCAACACGGTGTCGTTCGTCAATGTCGTGGCGCTCGATGAGCTATTGCACGCGGGCGGCGAGCGCGGCGACAGCGTGAGCCTGGGTGACACCTTGACCGATACGCGCGCGCCTGACCCGATGTCGGTGTTCGAGGGCGAAGAGACCAAATACATTCTCGCGCAAGCGATTGAGAGCTTGCCTGAGCGAGAGAAAATTGTCGTCACCCTGTATTACTACGAGGGTTTGACGCTGGCCGAGATCGGTCAAGTGCTCGGGGTCACGGAGTCGCGCATCTGTCAGATGCATACCAAGGCCGTGCTGCAACTACGTGGCAAACTCGCCGACGCGGTTGACGACTAGCCGCTCAGCGGAACTAACACCGCACGCCGTTGATCGATGAGGGCTAGTGGGTTGAGGTAGTCAAACCCTCGTCGTAGTCCCCAGTGCAGGCAGGTGAGATAGCCCCCGCAATGTCCGGTCCCTGGCGTCACCCAGCCGATTAGTTGTCCGGCTAGTACTTGGTCGCCAACGCTGACGGCTGCGGTCACCGGTTCGTATGTGGTGCGCAGCCCTGCCGCATGGCTGACCACCACCACACCTCTACCGATTATCGATGAGGCCCAGGTGATCGTGCCCGGGCTAGCGGCGTACACGGCGGAACCGACCTCGGCTGCGAAATCGACACCTCGATGACCTGGTAGCCAGTTGGGGTTGGCGTGCTCGAATTTTCGTGTGACGTGGAACGGGGAGGCGACTGGAGCAACCCACTTAGCCGTAGCCGCAAGCTCCGGGTACCCCTCGGGGTAAGGGGAACTTGCTGGCGGACCGGTGCCGTTAGACATTGCCGGGGGAGCCTGGGGAGCCGTGGGAGCCGCTGGAGCGCCGGACGCGATGGTGGCGAGCAGGAGGGCCGAGCCGGACGCGAGAAGTAATGGGGGCAGCATGTGCGCGAGGCTGTCGGTCGCACCTAGATCCAGCGCCGTGTCAGGCAGGTCGGCCCGGGACGACACGCCGAGGCGACATCGCGGTGGGCCGCCGATTTCGGGTCCCGACCCACCTAGCCCTAGACTGAACCCGCAGCCTCAGGGCTGACATCGCACACCCGCTTTCCGACCCCCGTGGTCGGCGGCCATCCTCGGTCCGGCTCGCGCCGGTGAGATGCGTCCGGCGGGAGTCAGGCACTGGGCCAACCGGCCCGGTGAACGAACCGACCCGGCTCTGCCGCGTTGCGGGCTTTTTGCTTGCCACGCCTCGGCGCCAGATCAAGGAGCGATTGGCCATGGCCGTCGTCACAATGAAGCAGCTGCTTGAGAGCGGCGTGCACTTCGGGCACCAGACCCGCCGTTGGAACCCGAAGATGAAGCGTTTCATCTTCAACGAGCGCAACGGCATCTACATCATCGACCTGCAGCAGTCACTGACCTACATCGACCGCGCCTACGAGTTCGTCAAAGAGACGGTTTCGCACGGTGGTTCGGTCATGTTCATCGGTACCAAGAAGCAGGCGCAGGAGCCGGTCGCCCAGCAGGCCACCCGCGTAGGGATGCCCTACGTCAACCAGCGTTGGCTCGGTGGCATGCTCACCAACTTCAGCACGGTCTACAAGCGTCTTCAGCGGCTCAAGGAACTCGAGCTCATCGACTACGACGATGTCGCCGGCTCGGGCCTGACCAAGAAGGAACTCCTTGTCCTCAAGCGGGAGAAGGACAAGCTGGCCAAGACTCTCGGTGGTATCCGCGAGATGTCGAAGATCCCCAGCGCTGTCTGGATCGTCGACACCAAGAAGGAGCACATCGCTGTCGGCGAGGCTCGCAAGCTCAAGATCCCGGTAATCGCGATCCTTGACACCAACTGCGACCCCGACGAGGTTGACTTCCCGATTCCGGGTAACGACGACGCCATCCGTGCCGTCGCACTACTCACCCGCGTCATTGCTGACGCGGTCGCCGAGGGCCTCATGGCTCGCGCTGGCCGTGGCCGCGCAGAGGCTGTCGACACGGGCGAGCTTGCTACCGACGAGCCGCTTGCCGCTTGGGAAGCCGAACTGCTCGCTGTTGCCGAGGTAGTGGACGCACCCGCCGAGGTCGCTGTGGTCGCCGATGAGGCACCTGTTGATGAGGTTGCAGAAGCGGTCGAAGCACCTGCCGAGGAAGCCGTCGTTGCCGAAGCAGCCGCCGAGGAAGCCGTCGTTGCCGAAGCAGCCGCCGAGGAAGCACCTGCCGGGGAAGCAACAACCGAGGCCTGATAGCCGTTTGTGGCCTGCGGCCTAGGTCGGTCCTACCTGGATCAACCTGGGCCGCAGTCGCGAAGGCCAGACCTGCTGAAGTCACTGGCACGACCTGCACCACTGCAACAACCATGTGCACGACCTGCGAGCGCACTACCGCCCCTGACACTTCGAGCACCACACGAGAGAGAGCCACGCCATGGCTGACATAACCGCCGCCGACGTGAAGAAGCTTCGCGACATTACCGGCGCAGGCATGATGGAGTGCAAGAAGGCCCTCGTCGAGAACGACGGAGACCAAGAGAAGGCAATCGAGACGCTGCGCATCAGTGGCGCCGCCAAGGCCGCCAAGCGTGGCGCTGAGCGCGAAGCCACCAACGGACTGGTGGCAGCCAAGGACGGCGCAATGGTCGAACTGCTCTGTGAGACTGACTTTGTCGCCAAGAATGCCGACTTCCAGGTGCTCGCGGGCAAGATCGTTGATGCCGCCGCTGCTGGCCGCGTTGGCGACCGTGACGCCCTGCTTGCGACTGCGGTCGAGGGTGGCCGCACTGTGTCCGAAGAGGTAGAGGCCATGTCGGCGGTCATCGGCGAGAAGATCGAGCTTGGTCGAGTCGCCCTGCTCGACGGCGCAGTCGCCACCTACCTGCACAAGCGTGCCGCTGACCTGCCGGCCCAGGTGGGCGTCATCGTCGCCTACGAAGGTGCTGAAGATGCTGCACGCTCGGCCGCCATGCAGATTGCCGCGATGCGCGCGTCGTACGTCACTCGTGACGAGGTCCCAGCCGACACAGTCGAGAATGAGCGTCGGATCGCAGAGGCTACTGCGAAGGAAGAAGGAAAGCCCGAGGCAGCCTTGGTCAAGATCGTCGAGGGCCGGGTCAACTCGTTCTTCAAGGACAACGTCTTGCTCGAGCAGTCATCGGTGCTTGACTCCAAGAAGACGGTGAAGGCCGTGCTGGATGAGGCCTCGACCAAGGTCAGCGCTTTCGCGCGTTTCGAGATCGGTTCCTGATTGTCAGCGAGCGGGCCGCGCACCTGACAGACTCGCGTCCAAGGCGCAGTGCAGTGCAGTGCAGTGCAGTGCAGTGCAGTGCAGTGCAGTGCGACAACCTGTAGTCGCCGCGACCCGCTATTCGCTCAACGTGTGAAGGAGGCCGTCATCGTGGTTGGAGAAAGTATCGGATCCCAGGTGGCGGCTTCCGTCGTCACCGACGCGGTCCCAGTGCAGCCAGCGTTGGACGGCACTCTTGAACTGTGGCCGGTCGTGCCAGAGGGCGGATTCGGACGCGTGCTCCTCAAGCTGTCGGGGGAGGCATTCGCCGGTACCGGATCGCTGGGTGTCGACCCCGATGTAGTCCAGGGGATCGCCCGGCAGATCGCGGCTGTTGTCGCAGGTGGTACCGAGGTCGCCGTGGTCATCGGTGGTGGCAACTACTTCCGTGGTGCCCAACTCTCCGAGCGCGGTATGGATCGCTCGCGGGCTGACTACATGGGCATGCTCGGTACCGTCATGAACTGCCTAGCCTTGCAGGATTTTTGCGAACGCCAGGGCGTTGAAACTCGCGTGCAGACCGCGATCACCATGGGGCAGGTCGCAGAACCTTATGTGCCTCGTCGCGCGATCCGGCACCTTGAGAAGGGCCGGGTCGTGATCTTCGGTGCTGGCCTTGGTGCGCCCTTCTTTTCCACGGACACCACCGCGGCCCAGCGCGCGCTCGAGGTGGCCGCGGAAATTGTGCTCATGGCCAAGGGCGTCGATGGGGTGTATGACTCTGACCCGCGCACGAATCCTGATGCTGCGAAGTTCGACATGCTCACGCATGCCGAGGTACTCAACCGCGGGCTCAAAGTGGCTGATGCCACTGCCATTAGCCTGTGCCAAGACAACAATCTGCCGATCCTGGTCTTCAATCTGCTCGTCGAGGGCAACATTGCCCGCGCCGTGCGGGGTGAGAGGATCGGAACGCTCGTCGCGTCCTAGCGTCAGCATTTAGTCAAGAACAGCACGGACCTGTCCACCTGATGATGAGGAGTTCCCGGTGATCGACGAGACCTTGTTCGAAGCCGAGGAGAAGATGGACAAGGCTGTCGTCGTCGCCAAGGAAGACTTCGCTGGTATCCGCACTGGTCGGGCCAACTCTGGCATGTTCAACAAGATCATGGCCGACTACTACGGTACGCCGACACCGGTGACCCAGATGGCCAGCTTCAACATTCCCGAGGCGCGCCTTGTAGTGATCACGCCGTTCGACAAGAGTTCGATGAACTTGATCGAGCGTGCGATTCGCGATTCTGATCTCGGTGTAAATCCCAGCAATGACGGCGTGGTTATTCGGGTCGGGTTCCCGCAACTCACCGAGGACCGTCGCAAAGAGTTCATCAAGGTCGCGCGCGCCAAAGCTGAGGATGCTCGGATCTCGGTGCGCAGCGTTCGTCGCCATGCCAAGGATGCGCTCGACAAGTTCCAAAAGGATGGCGATGTCGGCGAGGACGACGTCCGTCGAGCCGAGAAGGCACTTGACGAACTCACTGCCAAGCATGTGGGCGCCATCGACGAACTCCTCAAGCACAAGGAGACCGAACTGCTCGAGGTCTGACCGACCTCGCAGTTCGATTGCCGATGAGCGACACAACTGGATCGGAGCAGCCAGCCGCCACTGGGCGTGCCGGCCGAAATCTGTTTGCAGCCACCTCGGTTGGCCTTGCTCTCGGAGTGTTTCTCGTTCTGCTTCCTGCACTTTTTGCCCCTGCCCTGTTCGGGGTTATCGTCGCCGTCGCGATGCTCGTGGCAGTGTTTGAATTGCGTGGCGCCCTTGCCCAGCGATCGATCCATCTGGTGTTGCCGCCGGTTGCGGTGGGCGTCGTCGCGATGGTGCAGGTCGCATATTGGTGGGGCGTCCTCCCGCTGCTCGCGGTGCTCGCGGCAACTGTGCTGGCGATCTTTGGCTGGCGGTTGCGTCAGGGCATCGAGAACTACGTCACCGACGTTGCGGCGTCGGTCATGGCCGTGGCCTACATCGGGCTGATGGGCAGTTTGGTCGCGTTGATCACCACCTCCACCCACGGCGGGCAGCGAGTCATCACGTTCATCCTGCTGACGGTGTGCAGCGATGTGGGTGGTTACGCAGCTGGCGTGCTCGCCGGTCGGCACCCGATGGCTGCGAACATCTCGCCGAAGAAGTCCTGGGAGGGCTTCGCCGGGTCGATGATCCTGCAGTGCGCAGTCGGTATGGCCTTGTTCGTCTGGATGTGGGATGCCCCGTGGTGGCAAGGCCTGATCACGGGTGCCCTGATGACCGTCACCGCCACCTTCGGCGATGTTGTCGAGTCAGCTATAAAGCGTGATCTGGGCGTCAAGGACATGAGTCATCTACTCCCCGGGCACGGCGGGCTCATGGACCGCTTGGATTCGATTCTTCCCAACGCATTTAGTGGTTGGCTTCTGTTGCGCATCTTCCTAGGTCCATGAGCCACTCAACGAAAGGGGCTCGACATGACTGAAGACCTTGCAGCGCCGCGCCGAATGCAGCCGGGCGAGCTTGAGTTCACGGCGCCCAAGCGGCGCAAGCCGCCCAGACATCTGGCTGATCTCACCACTGCTGAGCGTCGCGAAGTTGTTCAGTCACTCGGGCTGCCCGCGTTTCGTGCTGATCAGGTCTCACGGCACTACTTCTCGCGATTGTCCGATGACACTGACTCGTGGACCGACATCGCGGCCGCGCAGCGCGAAGCCCTCGCGCAGGCGCTGACCCCGTCGATGATGACGCGTGTCCGCGAGGTCACCTGTGATCGAGGCGCGACTCGAAAGACCTTGTGGCGCTTGCACGATGGGGCTCTGGTTGAGAGCGTGCTGATGCGCTACCCAGATCGCGTCACGATGTGCGTATCGAGCCAAGTGGGTTGTGGGATGAACTGTCCCTTCTGCGCAACCGGTCAGGCTGGGCTCACTCGCAACATGAGCACGGGCGAGATCGTCGAGCAGGTGGTCGCCGGTGCGCGTGAGCTTGCTGCTGGCGAGGTCCCAGGCGGGCCAGGGCGAGTGTCCAACGTTGTTTTCATGGGAATGGGTGAGCCGTTGGCCAATTACGACGTCGTGCTCCGCGCCGTTCGCCGGCTTACCGAGAAGAGCCCGAGTGGGCTCGGGATGTCGGCACGTGGGATCACGGTGTCGACCGTCGGGCTTGTACCGCGTATCCGACAGTTGGCCACTGAAGGCATCCCGGTAACCCTCGCTGTGTCACTGCATGCACCCGATGACGAATTACGCGACACGTTAGTGCCGGTCAACACGCGATGGAAGGTGGCCGAAGTACTCGATGCGGCGTGGGAGTACGCGTCGGCCACACATCGTCGCGTGTCCATCGAATACGCATTGATCAAGGACATCAACGATCAAGCCTGGCGGGCTGATGTTTTGGCCAAGCGCCTTCGTGGGAAGTTGGTTCACGTTAACCTCATCCCGCTCAATCCAACGCCTGGTTCCAAGTGGACTGCGTCTCGTCCTGAGGATGAGCGCGAGTTTGTCCGCAGGCTGGAAGCTGGCGGGATTCCGGTCACGGTACGAGATACTCGGGGTCGCGAGATCGACGGTGCGTGCGGTCAACTGGCCGCAGCGCAATAGCGCCGGCCCGCAGTGCACGGGCGCGGCAATTGATGTAGGGAGTTGTCGTGGATTCGTCTGGTTCCTATCCCGAGGCCTTCGCGCGCAGTATTGAAGATCCCCTTGGGTTTTGGGGTGAGGCGGCGGCCCTGGTCGATTGGGCTCAGCAGCCCACAGCGGTGTTCGACGACTCGAACCCGCCGTTCTACCGTTGGTTCCCAGGCGGACGGTTGAACACCTGCTGGAATGCGCTGGACCGGCACGTCGAGGCCGGCAATGCCGAGGTCACCGCACTGATCTATGACAGTGCTGTCACCGATGGCTCGCGGTCATTCACCTTTCGCGAATTGCGCGACGAGGTCTCACTGTTTGCCGATGTGCTGCACAGCCTGGGTGTCGGGCGCGGGGATCGCGTCATCATCTACATGCCGATGGTTCCTGAAGCCGTGATCGCGATGCTGGCCACTGCTCGCTTGGGTGCGGTGCACTCGGTTGTCTTCGGCGGATTCGCACCGCACGAGTTGGCGATCCGAATCGACGATGCCACTCCACGGGTTGTGGTCTCGGCCTCCTGCGGCATCGAAGGTCAGAAGGTCATCGAGTACAAGCCCTTACTTGATCGTGCCCTCGAGCTGTCATCGCATCAACCTGACGCCTGCGTGATCCTGCAGCGTCCGCAGGCAGCCGCAGTGATGACCCCGAGCGATCATGACTGGGTATCGCTCATGTCCACGGCGTCGCCGCGCGCCTGCGTGATGGTCGAGGCCACCGATCCGCTCTACATTCTCTACACATCGGGTACCACGGGTAAGCCCAAGGGAATCGTGCGCGATAACGGTGGCCACGCCGTCGCGCTGACCTGGAGCCTGCACAACATCTACGGCGTCGGGCCAGGCGAAGTCTTCTGGGCCGCAAGCGATGTCGGCTGGGTAGTGGGTCACTCATACATCGTCTACGCGCCATTGCTTGCTGGCGCCACCACGGTGTTGTACGAAGGTAAGCCGGTCGGCACCCCCGATGCGGGCGCCTTCTGGCGCGTGATCTCCACTCATGGGGTCAACGCGCTTTTCACTGCACCTACAGCGATACGGGCCATCAAGAAGGAGGATCCGGGCGCTTCGCTCACTGAGGGATATGACCTCTCGTCGTTGCGTTCACTGTTCCTCGCTGGTGAGCGACTTGATCCAGACACATACCACTGGGCCAGTGAGCACCTCGGCGTGCCCGTGATCGACAACTGGTGGCAGACCGAGACCGGCTGGCCGATCGCTGCCAACCCGCGTGGATTCGATCCTGTCCCGATCAAGCCGGGTACGCCCGGTGTCGCGATGCCCGGGTACGACGTCCAGATACTCGACGGTTCCGGGCAACCGGTGCCTGCTGACACTGACGGAAACATTGCGATCAAGTTGCCCATGCCGCCGGGTACCTTGCCCACCTTGTGGAACGACGACCAGCGCTACGTCGATTCGTATCTGACCGTTTTCCCAGGCTTTTACGCCACCGGTGATGGCGGCAAGATCGACGCCGATGGCTACATCTCAGTCATGGGCCGCACCGATGACGTCATCAACGTGGCTGGACACCGGTTGTCGACCGGTGAGATGGAAGCAGTGGTGGCCGCGCATCCACTCGTTGCCGAGTGCGCCGTGATTGGGGTGCATGACGAACTCAAAGGCCAGGTGCCGCGCGCCTTCGTCGTACTGAACAACGGAGCCGACATTTCGGCCGATCAACTGCGGGATGAGATCGTGGCTGCGGTGCGCAATGAGATCGGTCCGGTGGCCTCGCTCAAGTCAGTCATTGTGGTTCCAGCATTGCCAAAGACGAGGTCAGGGAAGATCCTGCGGCGGACGATGCGTGGAATCGCCGATGGTCGACCAGAAGATCCGCCGAGCACGATTGAGGACATCAGCGTGCTGGATCGAATCCGCCCGCTGCTTGAGGCGTCGAGCGAGTAAGCGCTTCACGTACGGCCGCGACCGAGTTGTCGCGGTGCGCCGCTTGAGCCGCGATGGCTCTCTCGACGTCGCGATCGTGGAGCGCCGCGATGAGCTCCATGTGCTCGTCGTGTACCCGAGCGCGGTTGCGTGCTTCGGCGAAATACACGGCGCGGTAGACGTCGGTGGCGTCCCACAGCTGTCGCAAGGTGCGCGAGAGCCTGGGCATGGCGGCTAGGTCGAATAGCGCGAAATGGAAGACCCGATTCGCGGTGCCGATGCCCGCGAGGTCACCGCGCCAGTCGGCGTCGTCGACCGCCCGTGCAGCATTGGTTATCGCGGTGAGATTGGTGTCATCGAGATGAGGGAAAGCGGCTCGAATCGCTTCCGCCTCAAGCAGTTCGCGCAGGCGGTACACCTCGACGAGATCATCGACGGAGAGCTCGGCCACCAGGTAGCCGCGGTGCGCGGTGTAGACAATATGACCTTCGCCCTCGAGCACCTTCAAGGCTTCACGGACGGGAACGCGAGACACCCCAAGCCGTTCGGCCAGTGCTTCCTGTCGAACGGGTGTGCCCGGGGCGAGGTCACCGGTGACCAGCAGGCGCCGTACCTCGGTGAGCACAGCCTCCTGCGCGGTTGGCGGGCGAGAGAAATGTGCGGCCGTCATAGCGGTTGCCTCAGCTCTGCGGTAGCGAAGGCGGTGCGAGGCGGTAGGTAGGTGGTGTGGCCGACATCCGGATCGGATTTGCGACTTGTGGCACCTGGCTACCTGGCACTGTCACGGTGGGATCGAGGCCTAGCGACTTAGCCAGGTCCATCGCTGATTCCAGGTCGTTGATGGGTCCGCTGGGCACACCAACCGCGGTGAGCACCTCATACCAGTGATCGGCGCTGTGATTGGCGAGCGCCTCCTCGAGCAAAGCCCGAAGGGTGATCCGGTGTTTCACTCGATCAGGATTGGTGGAGTAGGACGCGTGATCAGCAAGTTGCGGGACACCAAGCGCCGTTACCAGCGAGCGAAACTGCCGGTTGTTTCCGACGGCGAGAACGATCGGACGGTCGGCCGCGGCATAGACACCGTACGGAGTGATCGAGGGGTGATCGTTGCCCAAGATGCCCGGAGTTACTCCACCCGCGATCTGGGCTGCGCTCTGATTGACCATTGCCGACAGCAGTGAGGAGAGCAGATTTACCTCAATCCGCTGACCGAGACCAGTATTTGTGCGGTGGTGTATGGCGGCCAAAATCCCATACACCGCATGTAATCCGGTGATCACGTCGACCAGCGCGACCCCAACTTTCGAGGGGTGATCTGGATCTGGCCCGGTGACACTCATGAGGCCGCCCATCGCCTGCACGAGGAGGTCATAGCCAGGCAACTCGGCGCCTGCGCCTTGCCCGAAGCCGCTGATCGAGCAGTAGACCAAGCCGGGATTCTCGGCCGAGAGTGCTCGATACCCGAGGCCCAACTCCTCGAGTCCGCCAGGCTTGAAGTTCTCGATCATGATGTCGGCCGACACCGCAAGCGCGCGGGCTTCGGCAAGGCCGCCGGGGGAGCCTAGGTCGAGAAAGACTGAGCGTTTGTTGCGATTGACCGAGCCGAAGTACGTTGCGTTGCCTTCGACGTCGTAGGGCGGTCCCCAGGAGCGAGTGTCGTCACCAGCGCCCGGCCGCTCGACCTTGATGACTTCCGCGCCGAGATCTCCGAGCAGCATGGTCGCGTAGGGACCGGCCAGTACTCGGGAGAAGTCGGCGACGATGAGGCCGTCGAGGGCGCCGGTCATCCGCGGTATGCGGCGATGCCGGTGAGTGCCTCGCCGACCACGAGTGTGTGCATCTCGTTAGTGCCCTCGTAGGTAAAGACCGACTCGAGGTTGTTCATGTGGCGAATGATCGGGTACTCGAGGGTGATGCCGTTGCCACCTAGAATCGATCGGCATTCGCGGGCAATGGCAAGAGACTCGCGCGCGTTGTTCAACTTTCCTACGCTGACCTGTTCAGGCCTGATGGTGTGCGCATCCTTGAGTCGGCCCAAATGCATGGCGAGCAGGAAGCCCTTGTCGAGTTCGAGGGCCATGTCGGCTAATTTCTTCTGCGTCAGTTGAAATGCAGCGATTGGACGATCGAACTGCTCGCGACTGATCGAGTACGCGATGGCCGTTTCAAGACAGTCGCGCGCCGCACCGAGCGTGCCGAAGATTATTCCAAAGCGCGCCTCGTTCAAACACGAAAGAGGTCCTTTCAAGCCCTTGACCCCTGGAAGCATTGCAGTGGAGGGCAATCGAAGATTGTCAAAGGTCAATTCGCTGGTGACCGAAGCCCGAAGCGACATCTTCTTGTGGATCTCGCGGGCGTTGAACCCCGGTGTTGCGGTGGGTACTACGAAGCCGCGGATACCGTCGTCTGTTTGCGCCCAGACCACCGCGACGTCGGCCACGTTGCCGTTCGTGATCCACATCTTGGATCCGTTGATGACCCAGTCGTCGCCATCCCGCTTGGCGTTGGTGCGCATTCCACTGGGGTTGGATCCGAAGTCGGCCTCGGTGAGTCCGAAGCAACCAAGGACTTCGCCTTTGGCCATGCGCGGTAGCCAGTCTTCCTTGTGCTGATCGGAGCCAAAGGCGTGAATTGCATACATCGCCAGCGACCCAGTGACACTCACGAGTGAGCGGATACCAGAGTCACCGGCTTCAAGTTCGAGGCAGGCCAAGCCGTACGCAGTCGCGCTAGTACCAGCACACCCGTACCCCTCAAGGTGCATGCCCAACACTCCGAGGGCGCCCAATTCGAGGGCAAGTTCACGTGCGGGGATGATGCCCGACTCGAACCAGTCACCGATGTCGGGCTTGATGCGGCGTTCGACATAGTCGCGCACGACATCACGGATGGCTCGCTCCTCGTCGGAGAGCAGCTCGTCGAGGTCGAGTAGGGCGAAAGGTGACTGAATGGGGCGAGTCATGGTGGTCTCCATGGTGCGGCAGGGTGTGGAAAGTACGCTAACAGTATTGGATCCAATATTCAAAACCATGCATCATGGGGGCTTTTCAACTCACGGTAGTCGGCGCAAGCCCATCGGGCGTAGGTAATCGGAGAGGTTCTGATCGGTACAGCCGGTCGGGCAGGATGGGGCCCATGACAAGTGCCCTCTTCTCGCCGCTGACCCTTCGTGACATGACCTTTCCCAACAGAGTGTGGGTCAGCCCGATGTGCCAGTACTCAGCGGTGGATGGCATCCCTGAGCCATGGCATCTGGTGCACTTGGGCGCCCTTGCCACCGGCCGCCCCGGCCTGCTCATTACCGAGGCAACTGCCGTCACGCCTGAGGGCCGCATCTCGCCATTGGATTTGGGGTTATGGTCCGACTCGCACGCTGAGGCACTGATCCCGATCGTCTCCTTCGCGCATGGCCAGGATGTGCCAATCGCGATTCAACTCGCGCACGCGGGGCGCAAGGCATCGACCTCGCAGCCCTCGGCAGGTGGCGGCTCGCTGTCTGTCGAGGAAGGTGGGTGGATCACCCTTGCGCCGTCAGCGGAGGCGTTCGGTGAGTTCGCCGAGCCTGTAGCAATGACGTTGGCGGACTGTGAACGCACCCGTGACGCGTTTGTCGCAGCTGCTATCCGGGCAGATGCGATCGGAGTCGATGTTGTGGAAATCCATGCAGCACATGGGTACTTGCTCCACGAGTTCTTGTCGCCGCTGTCGAATTTGCGCGACGACCAGTACGGCGGCGATCTCGCGTCGCGCATGCGCTACCCACTTGAAATCGTGGCGGCCGTTCGCGAAGCGTGGCCGTCGAGTAAGCCGCTGTTCGTGCGCATCTCGGCCACTGATTGGGCACCAGGTGGTTGGGACATTGAGTCGTCGGTGATCTTCGCCCGGGAATCCCGCATTCGCGGAGTCGATCTCATCGACGTGTCGTCAGGTGGTTTGGCTGCGCATCAGCAGGTGGCGGTCTCCCCGGGTTACCAGGTGCCGTTCGCTGCGCAGATTCGGACGCAGGCCGATATGCCTACAGCCGCGGTTGGCCTGATAACAGAGGCGAAGCAGGCGGAGCAGATTGTGGAGTCTGGCTCGGCCGATGCTGTGCTTCTCGGGAGAGCTGTGCTGCGCGAGCCTCGCTGGCCGCTTCACGCGGCAGCGGAACTCGATGCAGACCATGCGTGGCCGCATCAACTTGCTCGCGCGCGGGTGCGCTGAAAAACAAGATCCACGGGGTGCTCCCGACCCCAGTGCGGGAGCACTCCGTGGACCCATGACCCTCACCATTCACGGGTCAGTCAACGGAAGGCTGGCCTACCGTCGATCGGGAGATTAGCGGTAGGACTACCCGGCAGGCATCAGCCGATCGGTCATATTTCCTGCAATTCGTGGATTTTTTGATATTTCGTATTTCATTACTATTTTCGGAAAAACGGTGTAATGATGGGCAAATGACCATATTGGCGCACGATCCTGCTCTACGCCGTCGGGTGCCAGCGCAGGCGCGGTCGCGCGCAACGGTAGATCGGGTGTGTGCCGCAGCGACCGTGTTGCTCTCAGAGTCAGGCTGGAGTGGGCTCAACACGAATGCGGTTGCCGCCCGGGCAGGTGTCAGCGTCACTGCCGTCTATTCCTACTTTCCAGACAAGTACGCGATCGTGCACGAGTTGTCGCAGCGCTATACCGAACGGCGCTTGGTGTTACTCCGACCAAGTTTTGTTGCCATCACAGGTGGTATTGATCTAGGAGCGTGGCTGACGCAAGCGATGACCGCGATGGCTCAGATGCGGGTTGATTACCCCGAGGGCGTGATCTTGAGGGCGACCATGCAGGCCTCGCATGAACTTCGAGATCTTCAGCAAGTTGGCACGATGCTGATTGCCGTTGAGATGGCGGGTGCTCTGCAGGAGCGAGATGCACAGATGACGCCGGCCCATGCACTGCACATTGCACGCACACTGTTGACTTCGGCGGTGGCGATGATCGATGACTGCACCGTGTGGAATGGGTCGGTCATGGAAGTTGATGACCTGATGGTCGCGGAATCCATTTTGATGATCTCGCTATATCTCGCTGACGCGTTGGCGCAGAAGAATTAGCCAGCGCGTTCGAGCGGATGCTAAGACGAAAGTTCGTCAATGATTTTGGCGATGCGTCGGACTCGAGTTTCTTCGGTTTTCGCCGCTTCGACCGCCAGAGTGTGCCGACGTTGATTGCTGTATGACAGCGCAGTGAATGCAGCCAGGGCAGTCTTGTTCTCGGCCAGCGCCAGGGCAAGTGCTGGGGGCACCTCGACCTCGCGTTTCGCCGTGTCCAACTCAAGTTCGATGTCGATCACGTCGCCCGCGACAATGCCTGCGGCAGAGCGGTTTTCGGCGCTCACACCCAGAAGGTTTTGGCCACCCATAACGGCCACAGTGTTGCGCCACGTGTGACCGTTGACGGTCATCATGACGCCGGGCCGCTTACCCGAACTTAAGGCAGCGACTACCGCATCAGGCACCTCGACTCCTGTTGCCGTCTTGCCATGGAGTTGGAGTGTCGCGCGGAAGGAAACCACGATGCAGCCTTTACGACGAAGCGGGTTGATGTGAGCGGGGAGCCGGTGGTTACTCGGCGGTGACGTAGAACTTGCGCACTGTTTCCAGGACGTCCCAGCGACCTGACCAGCCCTTGGGTAGGACAAAAACGTCGCCCTCGTTGACAATGACCGCTTCGCCGTCGGCTGGTGTGATTCGCGCCTGGCCCATGAGCAGCATCATGGTCTCGGTGTTGTTGCGATTGACAATGGCCCAGCCTCCGGGCGTGCATTCCCAGACGCCGACGGCCACGCCGTGTCCCTCGAAGAAGGTGATGCCACTGGTCTGCGGGTCACCGCTGTCGAAGCCAACGCGGGGACCGAGTTCCTCGAGCTCGCCGTCGAGGGCGTCGCCGTAGACCAACACCATGGTCTGGAGGTGTTCAGCGGAAGTGGTCATTGCAAACTCCTTGGCTTGGTTATCGGGGATCTGTATCGAGAGTAGTTCAGTGACCGCCGAGTAGGGGGGCGAGAAGCGAGGCCAGTTTGGATGACCTTCCGGTGCGGGCTTCTTCGGCATCGGCGATGGTCATGGTGCGTAGACCTGCGTTGACGCCCAACCAGCGAAGCGGCTCAGGCTCCCACTCAGGCGACTTGTGGTTGACCCAGGGCAAGGCGGTACGAGAGGTCTTTGCGCCGACGAGGAGGTCGGCCAGGGTGTGCCCGGCCAGGTTTGCCGAAGCGACCCCATCGCCCACATATCCACCGCCCCAACCGATTGCGGTGACCGGATCAAATCCGACTGAGGGGTACCAGTCGCGTGGGATGCCCAGTGGGCCACCCCACTTGTGGGTGATTCGATAGGGAGCCAAAGATGGGAACAACTCGCGCAGCACGTCCCAGAGCCCGTCGAAAACTGGCTGGTGACGATCGAACTCGGGCTTGATCTCTGAGCCGTAGTGGTAGGGAGCACCCCGACCGCCGAAGGCAAGACGGTCGTCGAGGGTACGTTGCCCATAGATGATCAGATGCCGCTGGTCGCCGAAGGTCTCACCCTGGCGCAAGCCTGCTGAGTCCCAGAAGGATTGCGGCAGTGGCTCGGTGGCCACCATCAACGAGTACACCGGAATGATCGCGCGCTCATGGCCGGGAAGTTGCGACGACCACGCCTCGGTTGCTCGCACGATCTTGCGCGCGCGCACGACACCGTGATCAGTGCGAACCACACCTGGGTCAAGTGAGGTGACACGTGTGTGTTCGTAGATGGTGACGCCGGCACGTTCGACGGTCTGTGCCAGGCCCCGGGCTAGTCGCGCTGGGTGGATTGCGGCGCAATGTGGCGAGTAGGTGGCGCCCAGGATGTCGGTAGCTCCGAGGCGTTCGCGAGTTTCGTCGGCGGATAGCAACTGATAATGCTCCGGGCCGAATCCCCACGCGCGGTTGTCGTCGATGGAGGCTTGGGCGCGGGTGAGTTGCACGGGTGTGCGAGCCAGCGAGATCGTGCCGCCACGTCGATAGTGACAGTCGATACCCTCGGCCGCAGCGACCTGGCCGACTTCTTTGACGGTGTCAAAGAACATGTGCTGCAAGGCAATCGCGGAATCGCGGTTCGAAGACTTCGCGACGGTAGCTAATGACGTGGGGAAGTAGGCGGACACCCACCCGCCATTGCGACCACTGGCTCCAAAACCAGCTACCTCTGCTTCGAGCACGACGATTCTAAGCGACGGGTCAGCTTGCGAAAGGTAATAGGCGGTCCAGAGACCGGTGTAGCCACCACCAACTATCGCGATGTCGGCGTCGACAATGTCGGTGAGTGGGGCGCGAGGATTACCGACGAGGTTGTCGGGGAGGGTGTCCCACCACATCGAGACGTTTCGGTACTGCTCGTTCTGGTTCACCGGGTCAGCGGCTACCGAATCTTGGCTCACCTGGTCCAACTCGCAACGTAGTCGGGGACGGGGAATGCCGCACCGGCTTCGTCGGGGATCGGCTCACCGAACACCTCTCGGATCGGGACGTGTCCAGCCCAGATCGGCCTATCGACGTCTTCGTCCGCATCGCTTGGATCGCCAGCGCTGATCTTGACACTGGCCTCTTCGAGGGAGAGGGCAAGGACAAGTGTGGCCGCGTCTTCCTTCTTCGACGGTTGTCGAATATCAGCCCAACGCCCCGGAAGGAGAAAGTCCGAGATGACCCTGAGCGCAGTGGCCTTGTCGTCACCGTCGAGGACCGTGCACGAGCCCAGCACCATCACACTGCGGTAGTTCATCGAGCTCTCGAAGGCAGATCGCGCCAACACAAGGCCGTCTAGCAACGTGACGGTGAGGCACGTAGGTGCGCCAGCGGCGAGGCTGCGGAACAACCTTGAGCCCGTGGATCCGTGAAAGAGGATGCGATCACCGTCGCGGGCGTAACCAACGGGCAGGATGTAGGGCTGTCCTGCATCGTCGGTGACCGCGACGAACGCCATGAGCCCGGCGTCGAGGATCGCGTTGAGTACATTGCGGTCATCACTTGCGTTCTCCGGGAACCGCCGGACCCTGGTGCGGTCGGTGGAACCTAGTGCGGGCAAACCGTTCTCGGTCATGTTGTCCTTGGCTTCGGGTCGGGAGAGAACGGGAATCGGAGAGTTGGAGCGATACCCGAAGGCACCGCTCCAACTCGCTCCTATTAAAGGATTGTCTGCGCCTCGGTGAGCACCGAGCGCAGGATCTGCTCGATCTCGTCGAAGTGCGACTGATCGATTATCAGTGGCGGCGAGAGTTGGATGACGGGATCGCCACGATCATCGGCGCGGCAGTAGAGGCCCGCTTCGAACAACGCCCTGGACAGGAATCCGCGCAGCAACAGCTCGGACTCCTCATCGTTGAAGGTCTCCTTGGTCGCCTTGTCCTTAACCAGTTCGATGCCATAGAAGAAGCCATCGCCGCGCACATCGCCAACGATGTCTAGATCCTTGAGCTTTTCCAAGGTTGAGCGGAAGGCACCCTCGTTATCGCGAACGTGCTTGTTGAGGCCCTCGCGCTCGAAGATGTCGAGGTTAGCCAGAGCGACAGCGGCCGACACTGGGTGACCACCGAAGGTGTACCCGTGTGCGAAGTAGTTGTGCCCAGTCTTGAACGGTTCGAAGAGTCGCTCGCTAGCAATCATCGCGCCGATGGGGGAGTAGCCCGAGGTCATCCCCTTTGCGCAGGTGATGATGTCGGGGGTGACCCCATAGCGCGACATCGCGAACATCTCCCCGATGCGACCGAACGCGCAGATGGTCTCGTCGGCCACAAGCAAGACGTCGTACTCATCGCAGATCTCTCGCACGCGCTCAAGGTATCCGGGCGGCGGCGGGAAGCAGCCTCCGGAGTTCTGAACGGGTTCAAGGAATACTGCTGCCACGGTGTCTGGGCCCTCGAACTCGATGGCCTCGGCGATGCGGTCGGCCGCCCAGCGACCGAATGCTTCGATGTCGTCACCGTGTTGGGGTGCACGGTAGAAGTTGGTGTTGGGCACCTTGAAAGCGCCGGGTACCAGTGGCTCGAAGTACTTCTTAGCGTCGGGGATGCCGGTGATCGACAGGGCACCCTGCGGGGTGCCGTGATAGGCGACCGAGCGGCTAATCACCTTGTGCTTCATGGGCTTTCCGGTGAGCTTGAAGTACTGCTTGGCGAGCTTCCAGGCCGACTCAACCGCCTCGCCACCACCGGTGGTGAAGAACACCCGGTTCAAGTCGCCGGGGGTGTAGGTAGCAAGCCGCTCTGCGAGCTCGATCGCCGCGGGGTGCGCGTAGGACCATAGGGGGAAGAAGGCAAGTTCTTGCATCTGCTTGGCGGCTGCATTTGCGAGTTCGGCGCGACCATGCCCGACCTGCACGGTGAAAAGGCCGGCGAGCCCGTCGAGGTAGCGCTTGCCGTGGACGTCATAGATGTAGGCACCGTCACCTCGCGTGATGATCGGCACGCTGCCGCCGTGCTCATAAGTCGAGTGCCGGGTGAAGTGCATCCATAGCCGGTCTCGCGCAGTGTCGGAAAGAGCTTGGGCGTCCTGCTGATCGAAACTCATCGCGTTCCCCAGGTGTAGATCTGTTTGCGGAGCTTCAAGTACACGAAGGTCTCCGTCTGACGAACGCCCGGGATGGCCCGGACGTGGCGATTAACCACCTCAAGAAGGTGATCGTCGTCCTCGCAGACAACTTCGGCGAGGATGTCGTACCCACCAGCTGTGATGACCAGGTAATCGACCTCGGTCAACGTAGCCATGGCTTCTGCTACAGCTTCGATGTCACCGTCAACACGCACTCCGATCATCGCCGCGCGGGTGAAACCCACTTGGAGCGGATCGGTGACGGCAACGATCTGCATGACGCCAGATTCGATCAAGCGCTGAACACGCTGTCGAACCGCAGCCTCAGACAGACCTACTGCTTTCGCGATTGTCGCGTACGGACGGCGGCCGTCATCTTGCAATTGCTCGATGATCGCCTTGCTGACGTCGTCGAGCACTGCGTTCGGCAACCGCTCGCGAGTGACCACGAGAGCCATGCTCGTCGCTCACAAGCCGAATGGCAAGGGAATCCGTTGCAATTTATCAATTTGGCTACGGATTCCACGGCAAAGATGCCAAAACCTATCGGGAACCGAACTTGCGGGTCTAGGGTGTGGCCACGCCGATCGACGAGGTTTGTTGTCTTACTGAGCCGCTTCGCTGACGGTCACTGTCCACCAGTTCGTCCTACACCTGGGAGACCACGTGAGCGAGAAGCGCACCCTGCGCAACTACATCAATGGCGAGTCGGTCGAGGCTGCTGATGGCCGGACCAGCGATCTCGTAGACCCCTCTACCGGTGAGGTGTTCGGTGCTGCGCCGATCTCTTCGGTCGAGGACATCGATCGCGCCTATTCAGCCGCTGCCAACGCCTTCGAGTCGTGGCGCGAGACCACCCCCTCCGAGCGGCAGAAGGCGATGTTGGCAATCGCCGACATCTTCGAGGCACACGCCGAGGAGCTCGTTGCACTCGAGTCGCAGAACACCGGCAAGCCGCTCGCGGTGACGATGTCAGAAGAGATCCCGCCGATGATCGACCAGATCCGTTTCTTCGCAGGTGCCGCTCGACTCCTCGAGGGCCGCAGCGCGGGCGAGTACATGCAGGGTTTCACGTCCATCATTCGACGTGAGCCCATCGGTGTCATCGGACAGGTGACTCCGTGGAACTACCCGATGATGATGGCTGTGTGGAAGTACGCGCCTGCGATCGCCGCCGGAAACACCGTGGTGCTCAAGCCAAGTGACACCACACCAGTCACCACAGTGCGAATGGCTGAGCTGATCGGCGAGGTGCTGCCTCCCGGCGTGTTCAACGTTGTCACCGGCGATCGCGAGACCGGTCGCGCTCTAGTTGAGCACCCGACCCCGCAGATGGTGGCCATTACGGGCTCGGTTCGCGCGGGTATGGAGGTTGCTGGCTCGGCTGCACGCGACGTCAAGCGGGTGCACCTCGAACTCGGTGGTAAGGCTGCAGTGGTCATTTTCGACGACGCTGATGTCGCTGCCGCAGCCGAGTGGCTAGCTGTGGCTGGGTACTTCAATGCCGGACAGGACTGCACGGCTGCAACCCGCGTACTCGCCGGACCCCGTGTCTATGACGACTTCGTCGCAGCGCTGACCGAGCAGGCGAAGAATCTCAAGACCACCTATCACGGTGGAGCCGGTGACGAGGATGCGCTCGTGCCGCCGGTGAACAACATGAACCAGCACGACCGAGTGCTCGGCTTCTTGAGCCGCACGCCGGACCATGCCACGGTGCACTCAGGTGGGGTGCGCCAAGGCGATCGTGGGTTCTTCATCGAGCCGACCGTCGTGTCCGGTTTGCGTCAGGACGACGAGATGATCCAGAACGAGATCTTCGGCCCGGTGATGACCGTGCAGAAGTTCAGCGATGAGGACGAAGCACTGCGTTGGGCCAACGGCGTCAAGTACGGACTCGCGTCATCTGTGTGGACTCGCGACATCGGCCGGGCGTTGCGCATGGCCAAGCGGTTGGACTTCGGTTGCGTGTGGATCAACACCCATATCCCGCTCGTGGCCGAAATGCCGCACGGTGGCTTCAAGCACTCGGGCTACGGCAAGGACCTCTCTATGTACGGCTTCGAGGACTACACGCGCATCAAGCACGTGATGGCCTCGCTCGACTAACTCTTGCGCGACTAACTCTTGCTCGACTAGCAACTTGCTCGACGAGTTCTGCTCTTTCGAACTCGACTTACCAACTCGACGTACCCATTGGTGTGACGACGGCACATGATCGCTATCGATGATGTGTCGTCGTCACGTCAGAGCCACGAACTTCTCGATGGCCAACTTTGAACGACCAAGGAGAATCACGGTGTCGCAGCAAGGCGATCAGTACATCGATGGGGCGCGCAGAGCGGGCACGTCGGGCATTGAGCACGACGTCCTCAACCCAGCCAATGGCCAGCTTGTTGAGCGAGTGCAACTAGCTAGTGCTGACGACGTGAACGCGGCCGTTGCTGCGGCGGCAAAGGCCCAAAAGGATTGGGGCAGAACCACTCCGGGCGAGCGGGCCGCAGCGCTTAACTCGCTTGCAGCCGTCATGAGTGATCGCGCGGAAGAGTACGCACAGGTTGAAACCGCCCAGGCCGGGAAGCCGATCAAACTCACCCGCGAGTTTGATGTGCCCGGTTCCATCGACAATGTCTCGTTCTACGCGGGCGCCGCTCGCAATCTTGAGGGCAAGGCCGCGGGCGAGTACGACGGGCTGCACACCTCGATGATTCGTCGTGAACCTGTCGGTGTCGTCGCCTCGATTGCGCCATGGAACTACCCATTGCAGATGGCTGTGTGGAAGGTCCTTCCGGCAATCGCCGCGGGTAACACGATCGTTCTCAAGCCGGCAGAGCTCACTCCGCTGACCGCCATGATGTTGGCTGAGGACTGCACTCGCGCAGGCATTCCCAATGGTGTGGTCAACGTTCTTACCGGACGCGGTCGACTCGCTGGTGAAGTGATGATGGCGCACCCAGATGTGCGGATGATCTCGTTCACCGGCTCCACTCCAGTGGGGCAGCGCATCATGGAGGTTGCCTCGCAGACCGTGAAGCGAGTTCACCTCGAGCTTGGTGGCAAGGCTCCCTTCCTCGTCTTCGATGACGCAGATCTCGACGCGGCAGTGCAAGGCGCTGTCGCGGGTGCACTGATCAACAGTGGGCAGGACTGCACAGCCGCCACGCGCGCCTACGTTCAACGTCCGATCTACGACGCCTTCGTCCAAGGTGTTGCCGACCTGATGGCCACGGTGCGTCTCGGCGATCCGCTGGATCCCTCGACCGATCAGGGGCCGCTCGTGTCGAGTGCGCAGCGCGATCGCGTAGCCGGGTACGTGGATCGGGCGCGAGGCTATGGGGCACGTGTGGTTGTCGGCGGCAACATCCCCGGCGGCGCGTTGGCCGCGGGCTCCTACTACGAGCCCACGTTGGTGGTTGACGCCGCACAGAACTCTGAGATCGTGCAGGAAGAACTCTTCGGACCCGTGCTCGTTGTGCTGCCGTTTGATTCTGATGACGAAGGTTTGGCCCTGGCCAATGACACGCCATTCGGGCTCGCTGCCTCAGCGTGGTCGCGTGATGTGGTGCGTGCGATGCGGGCCAGCCGGGAAATTCAGGCCGGCTGCGTGTGGATCAACGATCACATTCCGATCATCTCCGAGATGCCTCATGGTGGGTACAAGGCGTCGGGCTTCGGAAAGGACATGAGCCAGTACTCCTTCGACGAGTACACCCAGGTGAAGCACGTGTCTATCGAAATCACGGGCGAGCCTCGAAAAGACTGGCACCGCACGATCTTTGGTGACCGTTAGGTGCTTGTTGCGTTGCTTACTGGCGTATCGTCCGAATCGAAGCACCTAGCCCCCGGGAGAAGCTCATGACCTTAGCGCCAGGGGATGTCGCTTTCGATGTCGAGTTCCGCGGTATCACCAAGAGGTTTGGGCCGCTCGTCGCGGTGAATCGGGTTGACCTTCAGGTCAACAAGGGCGAGTTCCTCTCACTCCTCGGACCATCGGGTTGCGGCAAGACCACGTCGCTGCGAATGATCGCCGGATTCGAGCAGCCGGACGAAGGTGAACTACTGATCGGTGGCACCGACGCCGTCGGAGTGCCGCCCTATCGTCGCAACGTCAATACCGTCTTCCAGAGCTATGCGTTGTTTCCGCACATGAGCGTGATCGACAACGTGGCCTATGGGCTCAAGCAACGCGGCACCGGGAAGGCGGAGCGCATCCGCCTATCGGGCGAGGCGCTGGAGTTGGTGCAACTCACGGGGCGCCAGGATCACCGGCCCTCAATGCTGTCGGGCGGTCAGCAACAGCGCGTCGCCCTGGCTCGCGCCTTGGTGATGCACCCACAGGTACTGCTACTCGACGAGCCGCTGGGCGCGCTCGATCTGAAGTTGCGCAAGGAGATGCAGGTCGAACTCAAGCGCATTCAAGAGCAGGTCGGCATCACTTTCATCTACGTCACCCACGACCAAGAAGAAGCACTGTCGATGTCAGACCGGGTGGCGGTCATGTCGAACGGTGTCATCGAACAATTGGATGAGCCACGCGTTATCTATGACAACCCGCGGACAACCTTCGTTGCGGAGTTCATTGGCGACATGAACTTTCTCAGTGGTGTGGTCACCGAACAGGTGGGTGGTCAGTTCATCGTTGATGCCGGCGGTGGTGTGGTGATCAGAGGCCATGGCGCCGCGTCGCGAGGCAGCAGCGTCAGGGTTGGTATTCGTCCAGAGCGGATGACCGCGCTGCCCGGATCCCCTGAGCAGCAGGCTAACTCGGCTAAGGCCACTGTGCTTAGCAAGATGTACCTTGGCGATCAGATTCAGATCAGTGTCTCGCTCGCGAACGGACAGAGGATCATTGTTCGTGAGCAAAGGGCCAGCGCCAATCCGGTACTTGACGTCGTCTATTCCGGCGATGAGGTGCTCGTGAGTTGGGACGACAAGGCTCCGCTCTTGCTTGAGCAAACCGCTCCACTGCAGTCGTCCGCTGAAGCTGAGCAGTACACCCCATCGGAAGAAGCCGCAGTGCACGCGTCAACGGAGGAATCATGAACAGTCACAGTCCCGACGACCTCAACATTCTGGCTCCGATCGAGATGAAGCCGAAGATGGACTACTTGCACCGCGAGGTTCAGCGTGCAGCTGGTTCGGCCATGTCGCGTCGAAAGGCGCTGAGCCTTGGTGGCCTTGCGCTGTTCGCTGCGGCCTGTGGCTCCACTTCGACCTCCACCACGCCCACGGGTGGCGCGAGTTCTGGCCCAGCTAGCGCCTCGCCGTCCAGCTCACTCGCGGGCAAGCCGATTGAGAACATGCTCGAGATCTTCAACTGGTCTGAGTACGACGACCCGTCGACATACAAACTGTTCGCTGAACTTGGGCCAGTGGCTGCTGCGGGGACGAAGACTCATGAGACCTACTACTCGAGTAACGACGAGTTGTTGGCGAAACTCAATTCGGGTGGCTCCACCTATGACCTCATCGTGCCGAGCCAGAACGCAGTCGCGCAGTTGATCCAGGAGGGCAAGCTCATGGCCCTCGATCAAACTCTGCTGCCTAACCTGAAGTACCTCGAGCCCTCCTTTCTCAAGTCGTCCTATGACCCAACCGGCGAGTTCAGCGTCATCAAGGACTTTGGGGTCACGCTGTTCTACTTCAACAACAAGATCGTCACCGACGACCTCAAGACGATGCACGACTTCTACATGGCACTCCCCAAGTACGTCAGCAAGGGACGTACCAACCTGCTCGACGGTGCTGAGGAACTCGTGCCGCTCGGATTGATGGCGCTTGGGCTCGATCCCAACACCACAAGTCAGGCCGACTTCGACCAAGTTCGTACGTTCCTGCTCTCGATCAGGTCCGGGGTAACGACGATCTCAGCTGACTACATCCAGGATGCGATTGCGGGGAAGATCATCCTGGGGCAGGGCTGGAACGGCGACGTGCGCCGGATCGTGCAGGGCCGCAAGGCTCAGGGCGATATCACTGCGGTGTTGCCCACTGGGTCCTCCGAGGTGTGGTCGGACAACTGGTGCATTCCGCTCACCGCGCCGCACCCGGTCGCGGCACATACCTGGATCAACTGGCTGCTCACCCCCACGACAGCGGTCACTGAGATGGAGTACCACAGCTACCCGATCCCCATTCCTGATGCGCTGAGCCAACTTCCAGCCGACATGAAGAACGATCAGTTGTTCAACGTGCCGACTTCCTACACCGACGGCTACCACTACATCTTGAATGTGAGCCCGCAGGTAGTGCAGCAGCGCACCAAGATTTACACGGAGTTCAAGGCTTCGTAATGACACTGCTGAGCGAGCCGAAACAGGAGAAAGCCGTCGGCGTAAAGCGCCGCGGCCGCTCCTTCAAACCGCGTTATCCGACGTGGCTTGCCCTTCCGGCGCTGGTGTACGAGGTGATTTTCTTCCTCGGGGCCCTGGGAATCCTGGTGGCATTCTCATTTGCCACTCAGACCGGCTTTAGCCAGATCACCTATGGATTTAGCCTCGATCAGTACAAGGCAGTCTTCGACCCGCTGTACCTGTCTATCTTCTTCCGCACTTTGATGATGGCTGCGATCGGCACGATTCTCACCGTCATGGTTGGCTACCCGGTGGCCTACTGGATGGCGCGCTACCTCTCGACCTACAAACTGCTTGCGGTCCTGCTGATCGTGGTGCCGTTCTGGACGTCGTTCTTGATCCGTACCTATGCGTTGAAGATCATCCTTGACTCGCAGGGATTCCTGGCTAAGACCTTTGGCCTCGACATCATGTACACGCCGATCGCTGTGGGTATCGGCTTGGTCTATAACTACTTGCCACTATTCGTTCTGCCCGTGTTCGCCTCACTCGAACGAATGGACTGGACCCTGATCGAGGCGGCCACCGACCTCACCGCCCGCCCACTCCGCGCGTTCTGGGACATCACGTTCCGACTCACACTTCCGGGCATTGTCACAGGAGCATTGTTGGTGTTCATCCCGATGACCGGTGAGTACGTGATTCCGGCGATTTTGTCGGGCGGCAAGTACGAGTTCGTGGGCAACCTGATCGGTGACACCTTCAATACCGCCCAGAACCCGCCGTTCGGTAGCGCACTGGCGATCATGCTGATGGTCGCGCTGTCCGTCTTCGTCGTCATCTATATCGCGGTCGCGACAAAGGAAGAGCGTTTCGGTGCCTAGAGTCAGCCGTGCGAAGGCCGGCTTCAGCGTATGGGCGGGAGTGGTCTTCGTCTTCCTATATCTGCCGATCGCTGTCATGGCCCTGTTCGCCTTCAACAAGCCGTCTGAGGCTGCACTCGTTGGATTTCAAGGCACTGACTGGTGTGCGCTGCCACCCGACAAGATCGGAAACGTCTCGGTCTGGAATGGGTTCACCACGTGTTGGTTCAGTGCGGGGCTGCACGATCCGAGTTACGTGCCTGCGATTATCACAAGCGCTGAAATTGCAGCGCTTGCAGCGATTATCGCTACGTGCCTCGGGCTTTGCGCGGCGCTGGCACTCGCGCGAATGAGGACCAAGATCAGAGCGCCGTTCGATGTGCTGGTCTACCTCACGTTGGTGGTGCCAGAGATTGTGGTTGCAGTCGCGTCACTGATCTTCTTCGTCCAACTCCGCAATCATGTTCCGTTCTTCCCGCAGTTGGGTTTTTGGACCATCCTCATCGGCCAGGTGGTGTTCAACGCGTCACTCGCGATGCTGGTCATTCGGGCGCGGTTCGTCGGGATGGGCGACACCTTGGAGGAGGCCGCCTACGACCTTGGTTCGGGGCCGGTATCCACCTTTCGCCAAGTGACCTTCCCGCGGCTGATGCCAGCGATCGTGGCTTCGGCTTTGCTGTCATTTACTTTCTCGTTCGACGACTACGTCCTGCCGGCATTCACCAACGGCACGACCAACACCTGGCCGATCGTGCTCTACTCGGCCGTGCGTTTTGGTATCACGCCAGCGGTGAACGCCCTTGCCACGATCATGCTTGCCCTTACCGCTGTTGCCGTCATAGCGGTGGCGCTCGTTCTGCGTCGCTCACGTTCACGTACAACGTCAGCGCCAGATGCGGTGGGAAGTAGCTTGGGCGGGATGATCGGCTTCTAGCCCGTTACTATCGGGTTGGGCACTTCGCTCGTTCTCGGCTCCTTGCATGTGATCGCGCGGGGCACCAACGAGTTCCTACGGCGCGTGCCGAGGGGGAACTGCTCGGATGTACGGGTAAGACAAGTTGGCCGGCCCAGTGGGCGGCACCGAAGGGATTGGTGGGAGCTGCGACTTTCTGCATTGGATGCAGGAGATCGCCTAGCTGTGAGGGTCGGCTTGTTTAGCTGGCTCATGTGCTGTCGGACATCGGGCCGATGGCGTCACCTCTCTCGTCAACCGTTTCGGAGATTCCGGTGCCCTATTCACGCGAGGCTCGAGCCTCGACAACTGCCTTGTTGTCCGATGCCGTGCACGTGCCATTCTGGCTTGATCACCCGCTCCGGCCGGAGGCACGCGTTGCGCTCACGGCCGCCACTACTGCCGATCTTGCTATCGTTGGCGCCGGGTTCAGCGGGCTTTGGACCGCACTGCTGGCCAAAGAGGCCGATCCCGGGCTCGACGTCGTAGTCCTTGAGGGCGCGCGGGTCGGGTGGGCGGCCAGTGGGCGCAATGGTGGTTTCTGCTCTCCGTCGATCACGCACGGATTTGCAAACGGGCTTAGTCGCTTTCCGAACGAGATTGACACCCTTGAGCGGCTCGGCCACGAGAATCTCACTGGACTTGAGCAGACCCTTATCCGGTATTCCATTGATGCTGAGTTCGAGCAGGTGGGCGACATCGCGATCGCCACGGAGACCTACCAAGTCGAGGGATTGGCCGAGTACGGGCGCGTCGCCCAGGGACACGGAGTAGATGTCCGCGTGCTCGACCGAGATCAAACTCGGCAGATCGTTGACACTCCGCTGGCACTCGGGGGATTGGCTACCACCGACGTTGCTTTGGTGCATCCGGCCAAACTAGCTTGGGGTCTTCGTGACGCCGCACTTGCACTCGGGGTGCGAATATTCGAGCAATCACCGGTTACCGGCATGCGAGATGACGGTGCCGCGATGGTACTCACTACGGCTCAAGGAAGTGTTCGCGCTGGCCGTGTTGCCCTGGCCACCAACGCATTCCCTCCGCTGCTAGCTCGGATTCGTAACTATGTCGTGCCCGTGTACGACTACGTCGTGGTCACTGAGCCACTGCCGGCTGATCGCTTCGCTGAGCTGGGCTGGTCTGGCCGAGTGGGCGTTTCGGATATGGGCAATCAGTTTCACTACTCACGACTGACCGCGGATAACCGAATTCTGTGGGGTGGATACGACGCCGTTTACCACCGAAACAATGGTGTGGGCGCGCGCTATGACACCGACCCGGCCAGTTTCGCGCGACTCGCTGAGCACCTGATTGAGTTCTTCCCAGCGCTGGAAGGTATTCGGTTCACGCACGCTTGGGGCGGCGCGATCGATACTTGCTCTCGGTATAGCCCCTTCTGGGGAAAGGCCAATATGGGCAAGGTTGCCTACGTCGCCGGATACACGGGCCTAGGGGTCGGCGCTTCACGGTTCGGAGCGCAGGTGATGCTCGATTTGCTGTTCGGTCGCGATACGGAACTCACTCGACTCGACCTCGTGCGCAGCAAGCCGCTGCCGTTCCCACCCGAGCCAGCGCGGTCCCTGGGTATCAACCTGACCCGTTGGTCGCTCGATCAGGCAGATCGATCCGGAGGCCGCCGCAATCTGTGGCTTCGCAGCCTTGACCGCTTTGGTCTGGGCTTTGACTCCTGACCCAAGACACACCGCCGACCTTGACGCTCTGACGCTCGGGGTAGTCGGGGCAGAGGTGCTAACTTTTTCTCCGTGGTTCGCGTCGCTCATCGTCAGGACGCGCCTCGTGACGCAAACCGCGGTCAGCCCTTGCGGCGCATCGACGGGCTAGATGGCCTTCGTGCGATCGCGGTATCGGCCGTGGTGTTTTATCACCTCGGCTGGGATGTCATTCCCGGTGGATTTCTGGGTGTAGATCTTTTCTTCGTCATCAGTGGTTTCCTCATCACGACATTGCTTCTCGCTGAGGTAGAACGCGCGGGTCGAATCGAGTTCCGCTCGTTCTACATTCGTCGAGCACGCCGGCTGCTGCCCGCCCTATTCCTCGTGCTGGCAGTCACACTCGTTCTGGCGGCGACTGTTGCTCGCGATGTGGCGCAGCAGACCGTACGCGATACTCCGGCAGCGCTGCTCTACGTGAGCAACTGGTGGGCAATCACCCAGCAACAGTCGTACTTCGAACTCGTCGGCCGCGGCAACATGCTCGCGCATTTATGGTCGTTGGCGGTTGAGGAGCAGTTTTATCTCCTGTGGCCAGCGATCGTGGGATTGATCTGCATTGTGGCGATGCGGCGCAGAGTTTCGCGTCGAGCGCTCGTGTTCCACGTGGCTGCGCTTGGCGCAGTCCTGTCGACATTGTGGATGGGATTCCTCTCGGCCACTCGCGGTTATCCGATCGATGCCGATCCGACTAGGGCTTACTTCGGGACCGACACACATGCGATGTCGGTCATGGCGGGGGCAGCCCTGGCCAGTTTTTGGAAGGTGTCATCGCTGCGTAAGGACCTCGCCGCGGGTGCGCGAATTCTCTTGGTGGTTGTGGGCATAGGGCTGTTGGCCCCGGCAGCTTGGTTCATTTTCAATGTCAGCGAATACACGCCTTGGATCTATCAGGGTGGCTTCTTACTCATCGCGATCGTCTTCGCACTTGTGGTTGCCGCGGTGACTCATCCTGGGTCGCCATTGGGTCGGCTTCTCGACGTCGCGCCGATGCGGTGGATCGGTGAGCGTTCCTACGGCATCTACCTGTGGCATTGGCCGATATTCGTGGTGACTCGTCCAGGAATCGACATCCCATGGGAAGGTGTATGGGTCGATCTGGTGCGGGTGGCACTGGTGCTTGTCGTTGCTGGGCTGAGTTACCGGTTCGTTGAAGTGCCAATTCGCCATGGCGCCATTGGTCGTTGGATCGCGGTTCGCCGCGATACCCAACGCCAGACGGGGCTCGTTGACGCCTGGCTTACCCCAACTGCTCGGGGGGTCACCCTGACTGCGGTTGCTGTTGTGGCTGCTGCAGTTGTGTCGGGCCTGCTCGTCACCGCGCCGTCTGAAGCTAGCTTGGCCATGGCGGAGTCAGGGGGGCAACTCACCGATGTAGTCGACACTGAGTCAAGTGCCGCGCCGGACGTCACGCCGATCGCTGCCCCGATCGCTTCCAACGCCGCGTCCAGCGCGAGTCCTGCCAACTCGTCCAGTCCGACCCCTTCCTCCTCGCCCAGCCCGACTAAGGCTTCGGCGTCGAAGGAGCCTGCGGCGGCCTCCGCTTCCCCAACAAAGACCAAGACACCTGTTGCTTCAGCGGCAGCAATCGGGCCACTGGGCAGTCTGTCGGCAGGAGTGAGCCCCGCGGATCGGCCGCTTCCTGCAGGTACTGCGTTGTCGACCGCTGATATCTCGTGGTTTGGGGATTCAGTCAGTTTGTGGTCGGTCGATGTACTCCGCAAACAACTGCCGGGCGTCAAGGTAGACGCAGGCAACAACCGATCTCCTGGATTCATTATGGATAGGGTGCTGGCCGCGCGCAGTCGTGGGCAGTTGCGGCGTGCGGTGGTCATGCACCTTGGCGACGCTGGTCCAGTGTCGGAGGCATACCTCGATAGGACGCTGTCTGCCCTGGGTGATCGAGTGCGAATCGTGATCATTAACTCGACTGCTCGTTTTGCATTCTCGAAGGTAGGCAATGTGACCATTCGACAGGTCGTGCTCAGGCACCCCAACGTCGTTGTCGCAGACTGGAAGACCTACTCGGCGGGCCATTCCGATTGGTTCAAGGATGGGTTGCACCTAACACCGAAAGGTAAACCCATCTTCGCCCAATTTGTGCGTAGGGCGATGCTCGGCCGGTGATCGAGCTCTCCCTGTTCGTTGGGCCTGTTCGTTGGGCCAGTTTGTTGGGCCTGTTCGTTGGGCCAGTTTGTTGGGCCCAGCGACCCGAACTAAACCAGCTTTCCCAGTCAGTATCCGCCAAGCCAAGGCTTACTTGGTCTGCCCGCCGAGATTGGCGTTTTTGCTATGTCACACGAGAGAATCTAGGTATGACTGAGCCCATTCGCATTTCCCACTGGATCAACGGCAAGCCGCATGGCGCCGTTGCCGAACGCACGTCCGACGTGCACGACCCCGCCACCGGCGCAATCAGTGGCCGGGTCGACTTCGCGACCACTGAAATCGTCGACGAAGCAGTCGCAGCGGCGAAGGCTGCGTTCGCTGAATGGCGTCACGCATCGCTCTCGCGTCGCGCCCAGGCACTGTTCTCTTTCCGCGAGTTGCTCAATGCTCGCAAGGAGGAAGTTGCCGCGATCATCACCGCCGAGCAGGGCAAGACCCTAAGCGATGCGTTGGGTGAAGTGAACCGTGGTCTTGAGGTTGTGGAGTTCGCGTGCGGCATCCCGCACTTGATGAAGGGCGGCTACTCCGAGGGCGTCTCGACCAAGGTCGACGTGTACTCGATTCGTCAGCCGCTCGGCGTCGTCGGCATCATCTCGCCATTCAACTTCCCGGCGATGGTGCCGATGTGGTTCTTCCCCGTCGCGATCGCCGCTGGCAACACGGTGATCATCAAGCCGAGTGAGAAGGATCCCTCCGCTGCGAACTGGATGGCCGAACTGTGGGCCGAGTCCGGATTGCCCGAAGGCGTCTTCAACGTCGTGCACGGTGACAAGGTCGCGGTCGACGCTTTGCTCGACCACAAGGATGTCAAGAGCATCTCGTTCGTCGGATCTACGCCGATCGCGAAGTACGTGTACGAGCGCGGGACTGCTGCGGGCAAGCGTGTACAGGCGCTCGGCGGCGCCAAGAACCACATGGTGGTGCTGCCCGACGCTGATCTCAACCTCGCTGCCGACGCTGCTGTCAACGCTGGCTTCGGTGCCGCTGGCGAACGGTGCATGGCGATCTCGGCCCTGGTCGCCGTGGGCGATATTGCAGACGAACTCGTGTCGAAGATCTCTGAGAGAGTTGCGACGTTGCGGACTGGCGATGGCCGTCGTGGTTGCGACATGGGCCCGCTGGTGACGTTGCAGCACCGCGACAAGGTTGCCTCTTACGTCGACGCAGGAGTCGAGGCTGGTGCAACCCTGGTTGTTGATGGTCGTAACGTGCAGCCTGATGGGGATCCGGGCGGCTACTGGCTAGGCCCAACACTTTTCGACAACGTGACCACCGACATGAGCATCTATAACGATGAGATCTTCGGCCCGGTCCTTTCGGTGTTGCGAGTGGATTCCTACGACGAGGCGCTGACCATGGTCAACGACCACCCGTACGGCAACGGCACGGCGATCTTCACCAATGATGGTGGTGCTGCTCGTCGCTTCCAGAACGAGGTTGAGGTCGGCATGGTCGGAGTTAACGTTCCGATTCCGGTGCCAATGGCCTACTACTCATTCGGTGGGTGGAAGTCCTCGCTCTTCGGTGACAGCCATGCACACGGAACTGAAGGCGTGCACTTCTTCACTCGCGGCAAGGTAGTTACCTCGCGCTGGCTCGACCCAAGCCATGGCGGCCTCAACTTGGGCTTCCCGCAGAACACCTGATCTACGCAGTCTGAAGGCGCTGACCCCTTGTGGGTCGGCGCCTTCAGCATGTGGTGCACCCGGTTGGCGAGCGCCGGGTGCCAGGTCTAGCTTCCTTCGGACACGGGCTATGTCGTGAACCACGCGGGTGGTTGGGGTGGTTGCATCTGCCAGTAGCCGTGTTCGTGTGGTTGGAGTCCGGGGCGTGGGGTGATCTCCCAGTGCTCGTGGTGCACGGCGAAATGATGTCGTCCGCATAGGAGTGCGAGGTTGTCTAGGGACGTGAAACCGCCTGTGGCCCAGTGGATGACGTGGTGCGCTTGGGTGTGTTTACCTCGTCGTTGGCATCCGGGTGCGATGCAGGTGTGGTCGCGTTTGGTGACTCGTCGTCGTAATCCGGGTGGGACTATTCGTTCGGATCGTCCGTAGTCGAGGATCTCGCTGGGTGCGGCCATGATTCGGGCGATTGCGTGATCTTTGGGCTGTTTCGGCGAGTGTTTGCTGGTCTTCTTTGTTTGGTTTGTGGTGGCCGGTGGGTAGTGCTTACCTGTGGTGATGATGCGTCGTACGTTGGAGTCGCAGGTGATCATCTGCGCGGTTTCGATGTTGATGGGTGTGGGTTCGACGCTGCCGCTGCCGGGGGTGAGTTCACCTGTGCCGATGCCGGCTTGGAGTTCGGCGAGGGTGATGATGAGTTCGACGTGGGGTCGTTCACCGCCGATGGTGCCTGCGTGTCCACCGGCGAGGAGTTCGTGGGCGATCTCG
>Ga0194035_1000100_pt1 | contig 49990 bp, 40 predicted proteins | sample JunL2320m_MetaG_FD_148680 | JGI IMG/M metagenome (GOLD analysis project Ga0194035, IMG submission 148680) | Anoxic zone freshwater microbial communities from boreal shield lake in IISD Experimental Lakes Area, Ontario, Canada - Jun2016-L239-20m | ecosystem: Environmental > Aquatic > Freshwater >...
TGGCTTTGTATATAGCGCCTTGGTATTTGTCCTTTTCCTCATCTGTAGTTTTATCGATTTTCTCTGCTCCGTCTTCGAGCACACTACCGTCTGCAAATGCTCCCCGTAGGTTCACATCCGGGCCGATGAGGAAGCACTTAGTGTTGTCACCAATACCGAGCTGCACCACCTGTATGTTTCCGTGTTCATCGGCTCTATAGATGTAACTTGCTCCCTCTGGGAACTTCCCTGTTTCTGCAAATGCTCCCTGTAGGTTCGCATCAGGGCCGATGAGGAAGCGCTTTTCTTGGTCGCCAATACCAATCCACACCTGACTGTTTCCGTTTCCATCGGCTTCATCGATGACATTTGCTCCCTTTGGGAACTTCCCTGTTTCTGCAAATGCTCCAATGCGTTTATCTGCATTTGTGAGGAAGTATTTGTCACCCACCTGCTCCACCTTATTTCCACTTGTTGATTGCGCTTCTGGAGTCTGAGAGATAACTGCCGCAGACTCTGCGACAGAGGCCACAGGAGTGGCATCCGTAAGATCGACTAGATCAAGAGCAATAGCAGCCACTGTAGATCCTGTATTCTCACTGCTAGGATGTGTGCGTTCGTACTCATGCAAAAAAGCTAGAATATCCGTGTTTATGGGTAAAACTTTATCAAAGTGTATGGGTTTTCGATAGTCTTGTGGCGTATTAATAGATCGAGAATAGGCATCTATCACTTGTAGAGCTTCAGAGATCGTTTTGAGCTCCTGAATATCGTTGATGTTCTTTGATGGATCTGGTTTTGATCTGATTCTATTTTGGATGTGACTCACGACATTTTGAAAATGTTCAGGCGTTCGTACAGTTTCCCAATATGTTTTGCATGCCTCCTTGTATTTGTTCACATCTTCTTCAGTGGGGTTTCTACGCTGCAACTCTAGAGTACTCTGAACTTCGTGCGGGGTATTCGAGGTCTCCAGTGACGTTTGTGTTGCAGGGGGTGGTTCAATTATGTTGCAATCCTTGTCGAGGAATATCTCCTTGCCTTTGAGACTGGCTTTGTATATAGCGCCTTGGTATTTGTCCTTTTCCTCATCTGTAGTTTTATCGATTTTCTCTGCTCCGTCTTCGAGCACACTACCGTCTGCAAATGCTCCCCGTAGGTTCACATCCGGGCCGATGAGGAAGCACTTAGTGTTGTCACCAATACCGAGCTGCACCACCTGTATGTTTCCGTGTTCATCGGCTCTATAGATGTAACTTGCTCCCTCTGGGAACTTCCCTGTTTCTGCAAATGCTCCCTGTAGGTTCGCATCAGGGCCGATGAGGAAGCGCTTTTCTTGGTCGCCAATACCAATCCACACCTGACTGTTTCCGTTTCCATCGGCTTCATCGATGACATTTGCTCCCTTTGGGAACTTCCCTGTTTCTGCAAATGCTCCAATGCGTTTATCTGCATTTGTGAGGAAGAATCTGCCATTTATCACCTTCACCTCATTTGGACTTGGTGAAGGTGCTTCTCGAGTATTCTGAGGGGTATCTATCTCGGATGCTGCGGCAGAGGTCGCAGGAGTGGCGGGTGCTGACTGCGCCTGCTGACGTTCTCTTGTCTCATTAGCAAGTCGCGCGGCCGTAGCTATACTTTGCCTGGCTTGGTCTTCTATAGTTTCGAAGTCCTTTGTGGCTTTTTCGAGTGCCTCTCTGCGATCTTTTGTGAGGAAGAAACTGCCATTTATCACCTTCACCACATTTGGACTTGGTGAAGGTGCTTCTGGAGTATTCTGAGGGGTATCTATCTCGGATGCTGCGGCAGAGGTCGCAGGAGTGGCGGGTGCTGACCGCGCCTGCTGACGTTCTCTTGTCTCCTTAGCAAGTCGCGCGGCCGTAGCTATACTTTGCCTGGCTTGGTGTTCTATAGTTTCGAAGTCCCTTGTGGCTTTTTCGAGTGCCTCTCTGCGATCTTTTATAGACTTGATCAGTTGAGTAACCACACGAAGCCCATTTGCTGCTGCCGGTATTTGTAAGTCTTCTAACTGAGCAGTACGATTGAATAATGTTTTGAAGATAGCTTCAAGTGACCGACAGTATAAATAGATATTCTTTTCCAAGTCTTTTGCGTCATTTTCAAAAGTTGTAAGCTCAGATGATTTCATTACTGTCATATCTTTATCTATTAAATCTTTCTTTCCTTTTAATATTGTCATATTTAGTTCTGTTGTGAATTCATCATATGCTTGCCTGTTCGCGGCTAGTTTGAGGTCTTCAAGCTTTGTGTTGATTGAGGACTTGAGATTATCAAGTACTTCGTTGATTGCTTTAGTGGTAGCAGTAGTCGAGACTGAAAGGTCGAGATCCATAAATGCGCTGAGCTCTTGCTGAAGGCCCGCTACAAAGTGTGAGCCCGCTTCTGCGAGCACCTTCTTTGCATCTTCTGTCTTGAGTAGTTTGCTGATCTCTGCGTACCCTTTCTGAAAGGAGCTGTATGCTCGCAGAGCATCGGGGAGGACGGGAATATTTGCTGTTGCAAGTGCGTTTGCGAGTTCTTCTGTTTTCTGTATGAATGCATCATTCACCTTGACAGCAGTATCCTGAGCACCCCCGAAGAGCTCAGTGAGATACTCTTTTGCTTCTTTAACTCTAGACACTACTTTTGCCTCATTCGCACTTTGAAGTGATACATCATTTGCGTTCTTAGTATCTACTTTCTTCTTTTCATCTTCCTCTTTCTTGATTTCACTGTCGAGGTATTGGATTTGGTTTGTGTATAAGGCGATTTTTTCATCATGCTCTGCCGTTTTCTTCGTAATATAGTTCTTTGTGAAGTTTGTAGAAAATACGATATGCTCGCTACCCTTTTCACCTTCGATGCTCATTGATGTTGCGAGATCCTCGGCTGGCAGGTCTGTGGAATGTAGTGCTTTCCAGAGTGATGTATGTGACTTTTTTTTGCCTCCGAGGGTGAATTGATCCACTGTAACTGCATCGCCAGTAAATTCGAGTTCAATTCTATTCACACTACGAGGTCCAAGCAGACCACGAGCTAGGGTTATCTTGTTGTGTTTCTTATCAAAATATACCGAATGATTGGTAATATCGATCGCCTCTCCATCGAACAGGGAAAGATCCATAATCTTCTTGAATATGTAGGTTTGTAGCTCTGCATCGAACTCGATCCTCACGTTTTTATACTCTGTAATACCGAATATGCGTGCCAAGATTCGTGCGTTGATATCGGCTGGGTCGATGTTCATTTCGGTGAAGGTTTGTATATTAGCCTTTCGATCTTCAATCACTTCTTCTCTTATACCTTGAGCGTCAGAATTATCCTTCTTATGCAGATTCTCTTTGTATATTCTCTCATTTTGCAATAAACCACCCGTTTTGCTGTGAATCCATAGTGGTGTCAACAATTTTGAATTAACAAAGCGTTTTAGCACCTCTTCTCTCTTTTTGGCATCAAGAGAATGTACGTGGTTTGCGTATATGTCATACATTGTTTGGTTGTTAGCGCCTTGATTACTCTTTAAAAAAGCGTCCTGTGCTTCCTTGGATGTTAAAAAGGCGATCAGCTGATCGCTCTCTTTGATGTCACAAGCTATTGAGCTCACCTGACTGGCAATGAGTGCGAAGTGCTCGTTGGATGTGATGAGAGCATTCGCTGTGAGCGCATCTCGTATCGATACAAGTTTTTGATATTCAACATATTCGTTGGCGACACTTTCTTTTGACCACCTACCCCACTGCAGATCTGCGGAAAGTTTGACCTTGAGCCTATCCAAAAGATCCACCTCAAGTGTGGTCAAATTCAAAGTAGTGAGATACTTGAGCATCTCATCAGTGAGCGTTGTCGAGTTTAGATTCTGGATATCGAGCACCGCATCTACGATATCTTTCGTAGTAGTCTCAGATTTGGCAGCTAGACCAGCATGTGACTCAGGGACTTGCGGAGCACTTGACGTCTCAGCTCTGACGTCTACCTTCTTCTCCTCCACATCAAGATGCACTTGATTCTGCGCCATATTTACTGCGGTATCCAGGTTGGAAAGGCTTCGTATTTGAGTCTCTATGTTAGCTATCATTTTCTCATGTCTTTCCCTCACAGAAGAGATATAGCTATCCGTGTGAGCGACCGTAAATACCATGGATTTCTTCTTCTCTCTATCTTCACTGATGCGCATGGACATATTCATGTTCTCCAGTGACGTGTCGGATTCGGGCGCAAATATTTTGAGCGATATGACTTTCTCATCCACATTGAGAATTTCACTCCGCGCTACTTGAATGATGCCCTTATCTGTAAATGTAAGTTCAATTTTATTTGTAAAAAGTTTTGCTGCTTTTGAATTTGAGAGTGTTATCTTGTTTTTTTTCTGATCAAAGTCTATCGTACAGTTATTCGGATCTATACCACTCTTATCAAATCCTGCATTGACAAGTACCTGCCGCAATACGTATCTTTGGAGCCGATCATCGAGTGTGAGTGATTTGCCAGTAGCGAATTCTTTCTGAAAAAATACTGTGAATATCTCCTTGTTGACATAAGGGGGAGCTATTTTAACTTCCAGTTGACTCCTGATATCGTCTGAAATGATCGTGTCGAATCCACGCTTCACATCATATTTATCGAGTTCATTTTGCTCATTTTGCAGCCTCACGCTCAATTGTTCATTCAATGAAGTTGCGCTCACTAGTCCTGCAGCGATGAACTTGTTATTTGCCTCTATCGCCTGGTTGGCATCTTCGAGACTTCCAGTGAAAACTCCCAAGTTGCGAAGGATCATCATCTTTCTCCGACTTTCATCCTCAGGGAGTGCTCTTTCGACTTCTCGAGATTGCAAGAATGTGATCATGTCTGCTTCATTCTTAATACGCCATGCTAAGTCGTTAACATCTTGATCGGTAAGGAGTATGACCTCTGGCCGTGTCGCATGATCGAAGTACCCTTGCTTAGCGAGCGCATCAAAGGTAGAGAGTGCGGATTGGTATAGTTGATATATGTTTTGGCTGTGTGCGTTCGACCACACAGACCAAGACAGAGCTCTAGTGAGCTTTTCTTTGAGCGGTTGCTTGTTGTCGTTCGAAAGTTCGTCAAATTTTTGTGCAGTAAGGTAATTGAGTATCTCAGGGGTAAACGTTTTGCCATTGAGTTCCATCTCCAAAATGCTCCTGGTATCTATCAACGCTTGTCCTTCCCTTAATCTTCCCAATCTACTTCCATCTCCAATTCTCCTCGATGGAGTAGGCTGCTCGTCATGTGCATCTGGTATTGAATTAGTACTTTGCAATTCACCTACCACTTTTACATGCTGACTCATCACTGTATCACATACTTCAAACTCAGTTGTTTTATCCGTATCATTGATGATTTTGCGGATTGCATCTGCTACTTCTTTGGCGGAGGGATACTTTCCTTCGTTTACTTCCTGCAAAACGCTTTTTATCGAGGCTGGTACCAGTCCCCCATCATTTTCCATATCACCTGTCGATTGGCAGGTGAAAAAGCGAGAGAGGAAAGTGCCGAGTCGCATATCGACAGGTTTGTTTTTGCCAAATTCCTTCTGCCATATATCGACATCAGGCAGCACTGCTTCATACAGCATGCCCGCGTCTACGATAGTAATGTGACCTTCTGCTTGCAAAAATACTGAATCTCCTTTGTGGTCGATGAGTGCTCGATTCTGATCGTTGCATTTAGCGAGGAAGTCGAGATAGCTACAGAGGGCTTGTGCTTTGATCTTGGTCGGAATTTGAAAAAATTTATCGTTCTTATTTTCTTTGTCCAAAAAGAGAGGGCACCCTTGTGCACGAAGGGAGTAATATTTTTCAATTACTTTTATATTATTACTGATATTACTGATTTTAATCGTTGGGGGTACCGTGACACCCTGAATGCCCTTTGCCAAAGGGTAAGCGGTATCCAAAGCATCTATTTTCTGATCGAACTCTCTTTGCTTGCCATGATTTGGAGTGACCGTCACCGTGTGCGAGCGCAGCTGCACTCGCACACTTGTGCCCAAATCATTTATTTCTTCGGGTACATTTTCTACGTCTTGAAGGCGAGCTTGAAAGACAATGGCCCATCTCTGAGCACAATCTAGATAACCCTCAATTACTTGTGTATTACCATTGTGATTTTCCAGATAGCTTTTGAGTTGACTGAGGAGAGAGATCAAATTATTCAACCTCTCAAAGTTATCTTTCATCTTATCTGCAGTATCTGCTTCTACCCTACATTCTCTCAGAACATTCAATAATTTTTTTTGTTCATTCTCTTCATTTGCTACGAGTTTGGATAAGTCCAACACTAAGCCGAGTTTTGCTGTGAGATTCTTCACCTCGTCCTCCATATTCGTTACCTCATTTCCATCTAGATCAAGGATCATGCTTTTTTCAACTGTATCCTCAATATACGATACTTTGATCCTGCGCTCGCCATCGACATCACTGTGTGTGAGAGTCTTTACGCCATTTGCAAATTTTTTTCCATTAGCAAAAAGGCCGATCCGATTCCCGGTACTATCTATCGCGTACCAGGCATTTGGTTCTCCAACGGTGATTATCATTCCCCCCTTATGTTCGCTGTACATGTCAGAGCCTTTACTCCAGTTCGTGCCATTTGCGAAGTGCCCACCCTCCGCAAACTCACCCAATCGCTTTCCCACAGAGTCAAACAAATATATATTTGGTGATGGTGTTTGTTGCGATAAATCGAGAGATGCAAATTCTGTCGTAGTGCCAACGAGAACTCTATTCAATAACTTCGTGCAGCCTGATAAACCATCTGAGAATATGCCATTAGTTTCAAAATCTGGGGCAAGTTTGGGCTCATCATGGTCAGTCTGTGTCAGAAGATATTCTTTTGCATCTGCGGTTCCCATTAAGGTATCTTCTAAGCTATTGACACTTGCAAACCCTTTTGCAAGTCGCACTGAAGTGGTATGGAGAGCTGCTGGCGTGATCGTATCGCCAACCTTTTTGAGGAAGACGACATGGTTCTCGCCCAACGTAACCTGTTGGTATTTGTCGTCTGTAAAGACGCTATCGGGAAAGCTCGCCTCGAATCCACTTATGCTATATTTCCATGATGAGTCTGTTTGCTTTGTGATGTTGATGGGTATCGTTTTCAGTTTCTTTTTCTCATTCCTTTTGAACACATCAGGTACTCGCAGTTGGGGGACTTTGGGTATCTTTGCCATGAGTGCGTCGAGGCGGGATTTGATCTTCATCTCAAAAACACCCTGCAATTTCTTCTGCAAGTTCGGAGGTTCCATGCCCGCGGGGTACTCGAGCACTACACCTCTGTTGAGCTCTAGCAGGTACACCTTGCCATCTGCCGCAGTCACCTCGAGCGCAGGTATTACATTTCTATCCTTTGCATTGTATTCACGGAAGTTGATGCTTTCTTTTGAGACGCCATTTCCAAAGAGCTTCCCCTTTCGGAATTCGCTCAGCAGTGTGCCCTTCGTATCCGTCACAAAAGATTTATCTCCACTCATAGTCACGATCACATATGCTGCATCGCTATGCATGCACACTTCACACGCGGTAGCACCAGCACTAAAGGCTCCTTTGGGTCCAAACTCTCCCAGCGGCTCCCCCGAGGCATCTGTCACGTAAGTCATTACCTTACCGCCGCTCTCCTTTTTCACCGTATATATTCCCTCCACAGAAGATTTACTGATCTCAGCCACCCCATCACCGAACTGTTCCCTGTCTCTGAACTGTCCGAGTAGTTTCCCCTCATCATCCATCAGCCATTTTTTCTCACCTTTCAGAACCATAAATTTGCCAGTGTCGAATGTGTCGATCCTGTCTACCCCATCCTTGAACTGATTCTGGAAACCTCCAGACAGTTTTGCTTTGTCGTTGAGGAGGTATATCTTTGATTCATCTTTTACCTGATACATGTTTGTTCCTGCTAGTTGCTCGACACTATCAGCACCAGCCTTGAACTTTCCATTTGTTTTATCAAACTCTCCCACATATTTCCCATCGATATGCAAAAAGCGCTTCCCATCGCGGACGATGACACGTGCGCCTGACTCAACCAACGCCTCAGATTGAGCGTCTATAACAGCGCTCCCAGGTTTAATGATTGCGTCCCCTCGTATAATGACTTTTTCTGATAAATCGCTTCCACTAATTGGCATACGGAGTCGAGCACTTGGATCCAGAGTAAGATCAGCATCAAGACTGTTATTACGCAGTTTTGTAGCAAGCACCTGCTGAGCCTCGCTCGCGGTGATTGGTTCATCCTGAGCCAAGAGCTCGAACACTTTTTGAACTCGTTCGTATTCACTCTTTTGCTGTTGTGCGAGCGTGAGTGCTGCGGTATTTATGGGTAATTCAGTCAACTTGGCTTGGAGCTCTGCGATATCCTTGTGTGCATCCTTTGTGTTGTTTGAAATTCCATCGAGCGCCGTTTGCGTCTCTTTCAGTAAAGAGCTCATTGTACTTTCAACAGTTTTTTTGTATATCACAATACCATTTGGCTTATACAGCTCTGCGTCGGACAGCGGTGTGGGGTTGTAGCCATGACGCGAACAGGTGGTCTCCAGAGCGAGTTTCGCGCTTCTCACTGCGTGTATGGCAGTATCTATTGGGGTAAATACTGTCTGATATTCTGTTTTCTGCTTCACAAGCATAGCGTTTGCATACCCTGCCTCACTTGAAAGATTTGCCGCAGGAAACTCACTCATCTTGCTCAAAAGCAGTGCAGTCTGGAGATGGTCTGTACCCGGTGAAGCTTGCTCAGCCAACTCGATCCACTTCGCATATGCAGCACCATACCTATCGGTGATCTCTACCACATCTCTCTCTGATATAGCCTTCACACTCTCCTGCAGTCCTTCTACCTTTGCTTTTTGGGTATGATACGTTTCGGTGAGCTTGAGTATCTCTGCTCGCATGTTGCTCTCATCCCCTTCCCCTGCGAGCTGGTGCTCAAGTCTGGCTATTTCAGTTTGGAGAGTACTAATGCGTGTGGTACATATCTCGACTCCGACCTTTGCGATCTCGATCCGAGAAGATTTTGCCTTCGTGGCGAGCGTGTCGAGTGTTTGTTTTATTTCTTTTAGTTCGTCTCTTAGTTTTCCTAGGGCTTGTAGTTTTTTTGTTCTTGCCTCCCCTGCGGGTCCCACCATCTGAGTCAGCTCGTCCTCAAGAGCTTTTTTATCTGCGGGTGGTAGGGGGGTGGAAGTCTCAGGCGGACTGTTTGCATCAGGTGTTGCTGATTTTATAAGATTTGCTAGTGAATTTTCATCGGTAGTTTTATTTTCTTCCCCCGCTAGAGTATTCAGAGCTGAGTCTACAGAAGCACTTTCGGGTCGCAGATTTGCTTGCGCTTGCGAAGTTTGTTGAGTCTCTCCAGAGACTACACTAACTCCTTGCTCTTGATTATTTTTTTCTTGATTCCCATCTTGCTTGGCTTCCTTCTGGGTAGTATAGGTGATCGGGATACCGGTCCTTTCCACTTCCTCAGCGATGACCTTCACACATATTTTTTTCAAATCTTCGGGTATTTTTTCAATCGATTTCGCATCACTCAGTATGGTAAATGCCGTATACGCCTCAGCGAGTGTATAGACGCGTACTTTCACTTTATCTTTTCTCAGACCTGCGGAGACGTGCTCACTCATGGACTTGTCCCAGACATCATATGCCATCCTTCTGAGACGCATTTGGTGATCGCGCCGTATCCTATCCTGCTCACTCTTTGCCTTTCCATCTTGCTCAGCCTTCACTGATGACTCCTGTCTGTCGACGAGCTCCAGAGCTTTGACCAGAGGTGGGAACGTATCACTGATCTGGGGTAGGATGGCAGTCTCACTAGCACGGACCGCTGCAGCAAGCCGCGCGAGATCGGGTCCAGTGATTTGCTTACTCTCATCAGTCTGATCCTTATCTGCTTCTATCGTAGTTTTTGCTTTCGTTATATCATCGACATGTTTCTCATTCTCCTTTCGGATCTTTTTTAGATGAGCGATGCTTGCTGTCACTGCAGCCTCAAGGTCTATGGAGGGAGCTGTCGGTTTAGCTTCGACCGTACTATTTATTTTGTCTACTGGTTTGGTGATATTATTTTCACGTGGTGCCATCAAGTGGGGTGATAGTTGCTAACGAAGTGCGCAGCTTCTGGATCTCAGCGGTATCATGCGATGTCTGAGAGACAGTAGCTATCTCACGTGCTACGCGCTCGTTCAGGATCGTCTCGTAGTCTGTGGGGAGTGGCCCCTCAGCTACCATCTCACGTAGCCGCTGCTCGTAGAGCGAGTCAAAGAGCTCTGCATAGTACTCCCACATCGTATCCTCTACCTCCGCCTTGTCCTCATAGGAAAGTTTGTCTGGATAGACGAAGAGGAGATTCGCACGCATCGCCTCATCCAGGGGCAACATGCGGATGAGATCGACGGTCGAGAGCTTTGGTTTTGATACAGTGTCCATAGGGGTGATGGTAATGGTTAAGATAGATCTGCGTTTACTTTTTCGTATATGGCTTTGCGCATCGCGGTCATCATGTTGATAGTCTCTTTTTTGCCCCAGTGCTGCGTGCGATCTTCGAAGTACTCTGGGCGGACATGAGGGCTGAGTGTGCCTATATCCTTTTTATCATCGCCTTGTCTCAATCTGATACACTGCGAGAGCTCCTCGAAGGTGGGGACTTCGTCTTTGGTCAGCGTCATCATGCCATCAGGAGATGATTTGCTTGAGGAGTAGAATCCCGGTATTGAGCCTGCGATGATCTGAGTGAGTTTTTGCTCGACATTTGGTCCGAGTCCTTCGAGTATTGCATCATAAAAGGCGCCTCTATCATACTTGTCCTTGAGCGTGGCTGAGTCAGTCATGGTGCCATAGCCAAATACGACCCCCAGAAGGCGCACAGCTCCCTCGCTCAATCCGTCGATGTCGCGCTCTGACTGCGAGAGCGTGCTATAGAACTCGTTTTGAGGGAGCTTGCTCAGAACTGCGATCGTACGAGTCGAAACCATCGCTCTCATCTTGTCTGCGGTGCCCATCTCAGTAGTCGCTCCCTCATGCATCGCTCCGCTATCTCCCTCAAACAAACGATCTCGGGCGATCTGGAGGAAGAGCTGTTGACGGTCCATTTCTGCATCGATAGCTTTGCCCTCTTTGGTCTCGGCGTTTATCTTCTGATTCTTCATGATCCGCAGTACCTGATCAAGCATCTCTTGGCGTTGCTCGGTGTTTGATCTCAGTTTGTCTTTGGCAGACTGTGCCTCAGTAAGAGATTTAGTAATAGTACTGTCTATCCGAGTTGCCGCCACGAGCGCATCTGTAGGGGTCAGGGTGAGGAGTCTGAGGCCCAGGGCGGCTACTATTTTAGACTCATTACCATTATACCCATTTAACTTTGAACCTAACTTTGCCTGTACGATAGCTCCCACCATCTCCATCTGAAACTCGGTCTTGTCGTTGTCATCACTTGCCCAGAGATTTGCGGTATTTGCAGCGGTCATGAGTTCGTTCCAGGTGGGCTTCGGATCTATGCCGTAGGTGGCGAGGGATGTATTAGTAAGTAGACCAGAGTTTTGGATCACCCTCGACTTCTCCATAAGTTCAATAGCCACTTTGATTCCCCTACCTTCTGGCTTCGTCTCGTCAAGTCGCGTGGATAGCTCGGCGAGCTTGGTCATCGCTGCGTTGATTTTGGATACGTGTTCTTGGGCCTTTGTCACCTGGTCGTCATATTTACGTACGACTTCTTCAAGGGTTTTGGTGTGGAGGGCAGTCTCTGTGGTCATCTCACGTGCGTGCTGAGCCTTCAGCGCATCTGATGAAGCTGCATTTAAAAGTTTGTCTATGGATTCTACACTTTTATCGTGTCGCTCATTTTCATTTTTTAATCTTTCTACTTTTGCATATATGAGAGATTCTTTTGTATTACCAAAAAAATTTACTTTCTCTTCATTTGCATATATATACTGATTAAGAGCATCAAGAAGTGCTACATTGTCAGCACGACTCTCGATCTTCTTAGTCGTGTGGTATTTGCTGACGATATCGTCTATATCATGCTCACTGTGAGCTACAGCAGTAGTGATCTCCGATATAGTTCTCAGGGTGGCTACCTCTTTGGTGATCCCCTTGGTGTCATCACCGATCACCTGATCCAGAGTCGCGATCTTTTCGGTGATCTCTTTTTTCGCTGCCTTGCGCCTTGATCCATCTGGACCATAGGCTCGTTCTTTGAGGTCAAGAAGGGCCTTTTTTTTGCCAAGTTCAAGCTCTTCTCTGCCCTTTGCAAGATTTTCGAGTCGTGTAGCAAACCGAGTGCTCATATACTCACGTCGTGCTGCGTAGTACAGAGATACTCTCTCAGCTGCGAGCTCATCCTCGTCTCTTGTCGCACCACCATGTTTTGCTGGATCATATATTTTCGTATCCCCGTATTTGTCAATGAGCATACGATTGAATATCATAATGACCTCATTGTGTGCATTGGCACCAAGTTGGTTGGGTTGGTTTTGTCCTTCTCTGAGATATTGGACAGGCGAAGCATCAAGATCTTTGAGGTTGCATCCGATCACTTTTTTGTAGTATTGACGACGCAGATCTGAGAGCCTTTTATAAGTCTCATTTTGTGCTTTCCATGAGGGGGAGTTTGTACCTGCTGGTTTGAACTCGAGCCTGTTTCCGTCATATGTCAGGTCTCTCGGATCTATCCCATACAGCAGTTGTATCTGCTCGCAGAGCTTTTGGTCTTTTTGTACCGCCTCAAGTCCTACCTCGTTGCGCTCCCGCGCATCATGATATGAATGTCGAACCAGCTCGTTCACTCCCTTTGCCACCAATGCTCCCCCTACTGCAACCCCTCCAACTAGCAACCCAGTCTCGCCGGCGACACCCACATTCTGTGCGATTTGTTGTGCTGCTTGCAGAGTTGGAACAGTGATTTGCATGAGCTTAGTTGCAGTGCTTTCCACGAGTGTGCCAATAGCACGAAAAGCTGCAGGTACACCACTCGCCAAACCAGCCCCGGCAGCCACACCACTAGCAACCGTGCCAGCACCAGCGACATTGCGGAATGAACTTATCTTCGTAAATTGACTGTTTGGATCGAACTTTTTTCTCGAGCGCCCTTCAGTAAATATAGATTTCCCCATCATGTCTGACATCAGATCAAGCCGATCTTCCATGAGAATCAGAGTCTCGTTTTGACCCTTGGCAGTGAGTAGGTAGCGTTCGACTTTTGCGTCGCTCACACTGTGTGAGTCTGGTGTATCCATCAGGCTTTGCGCGAGCATCCAGTGCACTTCAAATGGTGTACCTTTTGCTAACAGATCAGGGTGGTCCTTTGCTATGCCTACGAGTTTGTTGAGATGAGTCGTGAGATCCTCCTTCATCCGTGGCATCACTGCTCGATAGTCAGCCTCTCCGCGGGCACCTTGGACGAGCTCAGATCTACGAGGAGCGTTGCGTGGAGGTTCGACATATGGACCGACTACGAGCTGTGCGAGCTCACTTCGGCGGAGCTTACCACCTACTAAAGTATCTTTGATTGCAGAACCAAGCTCTCCACGTTGGGCTAATGGAATTATTCCCTCCTGTCGGAGCCTACCAAAAGGCAGTTTTGATGAGTTTTTCACTGTGCTTGGTTTATTTGTTTCTATTTCCATAGGTGACTATATACAATACTGTACACTATAGTTGTATTTGAAACAAAAATCAAATATGATTTGGACATCTAAACTAATGATTTATGACAGAACATAAAAATATCACCCCCCCTGAGCGTCGACAGGTCGAAGGTCTCACTGATCCCGACAAACTCAAACAACAAGTAGAACAACGCAATCAACTCCTCGAGGTAGTCGCTATGGAGGCTGTAGCAGCGAGCAAGCGAGCAAGAGATGCTGGTCGACAACCAAAAGACATTGAATCGAGCGGCGAGCGCGTCATGGTGGGACTTGGAAATGTTTTGAGCTCTGAAGATGAGAAGGACGGGATCAAAAAGGAAGGCAATAGAGGCCAAGATGCTTATTATGAGAAGTCCGACGGCACACGAATATATCCTACTATTCATCTCGTCGATGGCGTATACGTGCCGATTCCTCCAAAATCAAAAGTTGTGGATCTACAAAGTGGTGAATATGCAATCACTACGTTTCTTGGACGCAGTGGAGACTTTTATACCGTCCGATTACAAGATGCTGCAGGTAAGCAAACAGACCAAACATTCACTCGTGCTGACATAGTAGAGATCTCGCTAGTGACTCGGCAAGCAGATATCTCTCATGCGGTCTCAACTGATAAACCTACCACAGAAGAAGCGCCTGTAGCATTCCCACCCAAATCGGCGTTTGCTACTGAACAAGGCATACAACTCCTCACTGACATATCAAAAGCCATCGCCACATCGCACGAGAATCCTGATCAGCTAGATATAACGTCAGGGCACCAATCAGGTATACAAGATCGAATAAAAGCAGTGAAGGAGCATTTTCCACTCGTGAAGGGTATAGTACCCACCGAGTTGAAAAATGCGAAAGTTCTGGCAGAGGAAGCGATGAAAAAAAGCACTGATCTGAGTAGCGAAAGACAAGAAATTGCCGCTAAAATCAAAACAGCGAATGGCGCAGTTGAGGCAGCCACGAAGACTCTCAGAGAAAATGACCAAAAAACGAAGGAGAACCTGGATGCTGCTGAGAAAGAACTTCAAGAACTCCTAAAGAGAAATGGCGAACTCGAAGCTGTGTCAAAAGCATCCGCAGAGGCACAAAAAAAAGTCACCGACCTAGAAAAAAAATATGTCGATCTGATGAATGATCCGCCTACTGCTGAAGCTTTGAATGGCTATTTTCATGAACACCTGAAGACAGATCTCCCGGCCCACCTCTCGCTACTAGAGGCTGAACGGCAAAAGTTAATCACTCTGTTAGAACGAGAGAAAGCGAGCCTTGTATCACGTCCCCAAGAGGTAGATAGACTCACTAATGAAGTCGCACATGTAGACAAGTTGGTCGCAAAACTACATTCCATCCAAAAAGATCCAAACATATCCAATGGGTTTTTTGTATCCCTCCAACGAGGTGAGCAGGCACCCGAGGTCGTATCTGCGATGAAGGAAGCATTCAGTACTGGTAAAATATCTGAGGCACTCTCGGAGTCACTCGCTGACAAACTTATATCCGATATTCTTCCAAAGGATGTTACGCCAGAGCAAAAAAAGGAGATGAGTAAGGCGGTGTCGATCTTGCTGAAAACAGGAGGCTTTCTGCTCGTTGGGATCATCTGCATGCTTGTCGACGCAGGCACAGAGGGAAAGTCCAACTTCGCCACCGTCATTGCTTCCCTCATGAACTCGGGTCGATTTGGAGATCTTAGCTATAACGACCAGCAGGCACTAAGGATGATGAAAGAGGCTAGGGAACTTGGGAAATCCGTCAAGATTGGTCATGACGGGAAAGCTCAAATCGTGAACTAAAAGCTCGCTTTCATATACTGCAATCATCCTCGTCGTGTCTTATATCTGAGCCCGAGCCATATGCAGATATGTATCAAGAGCGCTCCAGTTCCGATGAGTGTCATAGAGGTGAAAAAACTGGTGAGGAGCGCCGCCACATCTGTGCTGGCAAACCATGCCAGATCAACGCCCACAATGTACCCGATGATGACGATGAGTATCGACATGGGGATCAGATAGATCACATCCTGCAGGTCTTGGGATGATGAAAACATATTGGTGAGTATGACAAAAAGTGAGTACAAAAGAATAAGGCTGATCCACCAGCTTGCACTGTAGGCAATCAGCACGAGATACAGGCCGTAGGCGACGAGCGTCCCTCCAAACACTGGCGCGATGCCCACTAATATGCTGCGGAACCTGTCCTTTTTGTAGTATACGACACTCCCCAACTTGATCCCGCCGTGCTCAAACTCTGGCAAGATGCTAAATGACTTCACCGTATGGCCCAAAAGCAATGCAACGAGAAAGTGACTGAGTTCATGGATAAAGGTACCGACGAGATACCATACTGAGATGAGGACCTTCGCCGTGTGGTCTGAGTGTGTGAGTCGATGGAGCAAGCGGTACACTTGTTGGAGACTTTGATGTGCGACAAGATACAAGAGCAAGCAAATTGCTAAGTATGCACATGCAAAGATATAGATCATAGAAGAGCTTTATTCTACCGAATATCATACAAAATGTCATGTGTGACCTTTGCACAGCAGCGTAGAATCATACACCATCACCTTTCTACCAGAGATTTGAATGGTGACATCTGCATATTTGCCACTACTCATTTATATCAGGGATATCTTCAGACAAGCACGCGGTAGCATACACCTCTCACGCTCAAAACTAGTGTGTCAATACATATGAAACCCTATCACTAGTGCTTGCAATGGAGGAAAATGCCATGTATGATGGCTTCAGAAGAAACAACCACATAGGTTGTAAGTAGAAAGCATTAATACTCGTCGTCCCCTTTTTAAACGAGCGGTATTGATGCTTTTTGTTTTTTATGAGTTGTTTGCAAATATTCATTTGCAATTACAACTCGTTATGTCGAAGCTCTCAAAATCACATGATTTAGGTGAGATCCGACGGACAAACTGACTGTCCTCGTCTTCCTTTCGTTCTGTTCTACTGCCGTACTTACATACTGTCCTTCTGACCTACGCTGTCCCCTTAAAAACGAGCGCATGGGCACATCATACAAGAATCTTTTTTGCATGTCAAGCCTATATTAAAATACATTTGTACTATGGGATATCCTATATTATTTTGTAAGTACTTTGGGCTGTCTGGTGGCTCTATAAAAAAGCATAAGGGGTATGTGGATAAGTTGTGGATGTACTTATCGTGTAGCAATCTCATCCTTTTGTCATCCTTGTGTTAGTCAACTAATTCGATGACGATTGCTACATGGTCATTCTGATCCGCCGATTCGGCGGAGAAGAATCTCACATATCAGGGATCTTCCTGCCCGCCTTGCGCTCGCAAGAGCGAGGCACCGCGCCTGCAACGCTTATGCGTAGCATTGCGGGCAGGGGCGCGGTCGACTGAGTTTATCCTGAGCTGGTCGAAGGACTCAAGATGACGAGGGAGGGTCATCCTGAACGAAGTGAAGGATCTCATGTAGGTATAGGATCTTTCGTTGGCACTCAAGATGACGAGGGAGGGTCATCCTGAACGAAGTGAAGGATCTTGCGTACGATCAAGATGACACGCTCAGGTCACAAACGGGTATAATACGACTATGCAAGTCTCAGTCGTCATCCCTGCCTACAACGAAGCAAAGAATATTGGCGCATGTCTCGACGCGATAAATGCACAAACCGTCAAGGCAGACGAAATCATCGTAGTAGATAACAACTCCACAGATGCGACCGCAGAGATTGCGCGCGCCAAAGGCGCGCGCGTCATCACCGAAAAAGTCCAGGGCATCACAGCAGCTCGGACTGCGGGATTTGAAGCAGCCCAGTACGAGATCATCGCGCGGACAGACTCAGACACTATCGTGAACCCTGACTGGATCGAAAAGATCCACCACTATATGGAGTCTGGGATCGAGGCGCTGACTGGCGCCATCTACTATGACGTACCTCTCATGGATGAACATGCGCAGATATTTGAGGCATACCAGCAGGCGGCGACACTCCTCTTTGGACACACACTCTGGACGGGTCCCAATATGATACTCACCAAAGCGCTATGGGACAAAGCAAAGCATGACTGTTGCACTGATGATAAGAAGGTGCATGAGGATGTGGAGCTCTCGATGGCGTGCGCGCGCTATACAGATATTATCTACAAGCGTGACGTGGCAGTCCACTCCTCGAGTCGACGGATGCGGTACAAGCCTGCATCCTTTTTCATCGAGTATCAGTTGCGCGCTGCTCGTCAACTTTTTGGGCATAAGGTCAGACAGAGCAAAGAGGCATCAGATGAATTTCGACAAGACTTTTTGGTGGGCATCGATCAGGGCAAGCATATGACTGATGACCGCATTGCAGAGCTCCGAAGCAAAATAAGTGACGCAAAACAGTTTACCAAGGAGGTTAAGGTCAAACTCGAGAAAGCGCTGAAAAAAAATCCAACCGAAGCATTCCGCAATCTCATGGAGAAAATATTTATGGAGATGGAGAAGAATTAGTCATCAGTCTTTAGTCATCAGTCGACAGCCAGATATACAAAAGGGGTCCTTTGGCGCTCAAGATGACAGACGAGTTGAATTTGAATTATTTCTTCACCATCTTCTTGATCTCAGTCAAACTCGTCGCATCTGTCGGCTTTTTATCATCGCGGAACTTCTCTAGTCGGGGGAACCGCATACTCCATCCAGATGAGTGGAGCTTCGACTCAGTCAGCTCATCGCATCTGATCTCTAGCACGATAGAGGGCTCCACCCACGCATCTGGATACACTTCTTTTTTCACCTCGTATTCTGCTGGCATGGTATTTGCACTTTGAACTTTGCACTTTGCCCTGATTTGCTTCCACTCCTCATCAGTCATGCCAGTGCCGATTTTGGCAAGTGTGAGAAAGCGTTCGTTTGTACTATCGTAGATACCCACCAGCACCGCGCCGATCCCAAAGGCTGCGCGTTTGCCCTTGCCCTGGTCAAATCCCATGACAACACAATCGATCGTATCGTTCACCTTTTCACTGTAGCTTTTTTTGAGTTTGACCCACGAGTATTCGCGTGCACCAGGCTTGTAGGGATCGGCGAGCTTTTTGGCCATGATGCCCTCAAGTCCATCGGTGACATAGGTGTCAAAAAGTGACTCGACTACCGCTGGATCTGAGGTGATCGTCTCTGGCGCCATAACGATGGTGGGTGACTTTGCTTTTTTTGCAAGCAGCTTCGCAAGCTTTGCGCGACGCTCGGTCAATGATTTTGCAATGTATGACTGCCCATCGACATACAGCACGTCAAACGCCATGAGCCGGAGGGGGATACGCAGCGCTGCCTCCTCTACATCGTGTTTACGTTTGCGCTGGATCGTCTCCTGGAAAGAGAGGAATCTATCATTCTCATGATCGTAGCCGAGCGCCTCCCCTTCGATGATCGCCTCATCACAATCCAACTCCTCGATGACCGCCTTCACGATATCGGGGTACATATGCGTCGCATCCTCCAGGCCACGAGTGAAGATGTGGACCTCGGGAGACTTTTGACTTTTGACTTTTGACTTTTGACTTATATGTATCTGCAATCTCAGCCCATCATACTTTGGCTCGACCACACACTCTCCCAGCTTTTCGATGATCTCGGCTCCTGACGAGAGGCGCTCGGCGCGCATCATGAGGATCGGAGTGCCGATGACAGGACCTACCTTTTCGAGAGCTTTCACTCCATCTCGCTTTATCGTCTGACAGATATAGCTGAGGTCTGGTCTGACCTGGTAGGCACGCTCGATCTGAGGTCTGAGTGATTTGCCTCCGGTGAGCATCCACGAGAGCGCATCGATGATGGTCACGTCAGACGCGCCAAGGCGAAGCTGGCCGAGAGGAATGCGTGCGATATAGCGACAGGATAATGAGTCGAGCTTGGTGAAAAGCAGTCCTATGAGTGATGCCTTGGTCTCCTGACTGCCCTCACCTGTATGGGAGGATATTTGTACAAATGTCTCAAAGACTTGCGTGATCGTCAGATCCTCTTGGTCAAACGATTGGAACTGCGCGCGTTCCGATTCGATTGCGGTACCCAGATCCCCTACCTTACTCACGGTGCGGGCAAAGTCCTTTGGATCGCGCCCCAGTGCGAGTGCTGCTGCCTTGATCACGCTTTTTTCAGCCACTCCAAACTCAATCCCCACATATGCAGGTGCGATCCGCCCCTGGATGAGGTATGGGATCATGCCCATCTCCTCGACAGACAAGAGTTTGAAAAGCTCCGCAAGCTTCTCGGTTATAGACAGGCGTGCAGATACATTTTCGATTTGCTGAAGGTATTGTGCGAGTATTTTAAATAGCATAGGGGTAGGGCAAATGACTTAAGACTAAAGATTAAAGACTTAAGATTCAAGACTTAAGAAATAATAAGATTCAAGTTTTAAATGAGTATTCTAAATATAGTTATTTGCGAATCATAGATACAAAGATCATGACAAATTGCCTTGCTTCATCGTGCAGGCGCTTGATTTCTGGCACTTCACCTAGGTCTGCAACAAGCAGGTCTAGCCAATACATGGTCTCCTGTGATTCTTTTTTACTTATAGCAGTTTTATTTACGAAATCTTTTCGCGTAATCGATTCTTTTGCTTCGCAAAAGTTCGCACCTATTGAACTTGATGATCTCAGAAGTTGCTTGATAATATGGTCGTTGTATATGGTGACTTTCTGCTTTTTTAGAAATAGTGCAGTATCTATGGCAAATCGTTTAGTGCGAATGAGGAGGTCTTCTGGCTTCCGGGCTGCTGAGCTGTCATTTATATTCATATTAGGTCCTTTATTCTATAGTCTTAAGCCTTTGTATTTTGATTCTTTAAGTCTTTAGCCTTTGTATTGTCATTCCTTTAGTCTTAAGTCTTAAATCTTTAGTCTTTCTAATTAATCTCATACCTTGCACCCTTCGTACTCCCTACCTTGCGGATGAGGCCCTTTTCGATGAGCTCGTTCACCTCACGCAGGACTGTGTCGTCTGAAACGTCCGGGAAGAGCATACTAAACATCTTGTTTTGGATATATCCCACATCAGTGATGTACTCGACTATCTTGATCTGACGATCAGTGAGAAAGACCTGACGCCCCCCCATCTTGGTTTTGAGTTTCACGTCTTGTGAGAGTTTCAGTATCTTTTCTTTGACTCGATCATACTCGACTGCGGCACCAAAGGTAAAGTACTCGAGCCACGTCGTATAGTCGCCGGCTGAGGCGGCCTGGAGAGCTTTGTAGTAGCTTTCGGCATCTTTGTCATAAAACTCCTCAAGTGAAAAAAATCGACGCATATCATAGCCACCCAGGACGAGGACAAGGGTCGCGACGATGCGCGCGATGCGTCCATTGCCATCTGCAAACGGATGTATGCGCACCATCTCATGGTGTGCAAGGCCCGCCTTCAGGAGTGGGTGCATCTTGTCTTTGGGCGTCATGCCAAGCCAATAGACGAACTGGTTCATGAGAAATGGTACCTGCATCGCCTCGGGAGGACGAAAAGTGATCTCGCCTGTCGATGCGTCGCGGATCGTGACGGTCTTTGTGCGATACGCTCCACAGGACTCTGGAGGAAGAATTTTCTCCACGATCGTGCGGTGAAGCTTGAGGATCAGTGGCTCAGTGATTTTTTCCACTTGGCGCTCATACTCATCGTCGATGATGTCGATCACCTTACGATAGTTGATGACCTCTTGCACATCGCGGGGACGCCCCACGACATCTTTGCCCAGCAGGATATCCTTTGCATCCTGGAGCTCCAGCTGGTTGCCCTCGATATGAGTGCCGTGGTAGACCTGTCGCACGATCGCATCATGACGGAACTCCTTCTCCCAGAGCGGCACGACAGGGGCGTGCTTGATGACCTCAACAGCCGCCTCGATGCGCGCGATCTGGCTGAGGATCTTGTGGGAGATGGTAAAGTCGGGTTTGTACATGGGGGGGAATTAAGATTTAAGACTAAAGACTTAAGGAATGACAATATAAAATAAAAATGCGAGCTGAAAAAGACTCTGTGTACTTAATTCTTAAGTCTTGTTATTTCTTAAACCTTTAGCCTTTAGCCTTTAGCCTTTAGCCTTTAGCCTTTAGCCTTTAGCCTTTAGCCTTTAGCCTTTAGCCGCATTCATTGTACATTTCCCGCACCCCTTGCACAAGGGGGGGAGAAAGGTGTAGACTGAGGTAATGACAAAAATTATCTGTTTAACACTACTTTTTTTTCTGTTTTCTCTATTTGGTCATATTGAGGTAAATGCGGATGGGTACGAGTGCAATGCAAATACTCAAAAATGTTTTGTAGATATACCTGGCAAGTACCCTGATTTAAAATCATGCGAACGAGCTTGCGATCCAAGCAAAAATGCTCTCTGCGACCGCGGTTTTGAGCCCGCATGTAACTTTACTTCAATTTGTAAAACCTACGGATTTCTTATAAATACTTCTACGATGGTAGCTGGCCTCCTCGCACTGGCGATGGGCATCTTTGGATCATTCAAGTACATGACTGCAAATGGGGTGACCGAGGAGCTGACAAAGGCACAGACAGGGATCATCAACGCCATCATTGGACTCGTCATCGTGGTTGTAGCATATGGTGTCACTCGGATCATCCTGACAGTTACTGATGTGGGTACTATCTGTTTTTAGTTTTTATCTATCTATGAATCCTGCACAAAAATCATTCGGTGTGGTAACCCCCCCAAAATATGCAGACATCTCATTTGGGGGACTGCTCATCTGGGGATTGAAGGCATTTTTCTTTGTGATGTGTCTCATGGCACTCTACTACATGCTCATGGGTGCATTTCACTGGATCACCTCAGAAGGCGCAGAAGAAAAAATCACAGAGGCGCAAAAGCAGATCACTAGCTCTCTCATAGCGCTCGTTGTGGCGATCGGTGTCCTGGTGATATGGGGCCTGGTAGCGGGTAATATGCTCAATATAGTGAAGCAAACCGCGGATGGCGGGTGGATGATCTGTCTCCCGACAATCACGGGAAATACGTGCAAGTAAATCCATCTAAGTACAAAACCATAGCACTCTTAACACCATGTCATTCCCCCGTATTTATCCCGCCATGCGGGACGCGCGAATCCAATGTACAAGCACGTATGCCTTTGGATCCTCGCGTCCGCGAGGATCCACCCGCCGTGGGCGGGTAAACCCGCAGGACTACGCCCGGACTCCGTCCGTCGGACTACGTCCAGAGGAGGGATGACAGGATAGCTCAGGATCTCTTGTAGGGATCTTTCGCTGGCGCTCAAGATGACATACCCAAGTCATTCTGAGTGAAACGAAGAATCTCATGTGCAACAAGGAATCTTCCACTGATGCTCAAGATGACATACCCAAGTCATTCTGATCCCGCCGTGGCGGGAGAAGAATCTCATGTGCAGCAAGGAATCTTCCGTTGACGCTCGTCACTTTACGGACTTTATGAACTTTATAGACTGTACAAACTCCCCTTGCTATTCGCTCTCAATTATCAATTCTTAATTATTCATTATTCATTATTCATTATTCATTCTCAATTTTTCATTACCTCATACACTTTGCTTCCTTTCACCACATAGTATCGATCCTTGGACGCGACGACTGCGATGGCACCGTTGAGCTTCGCATCTGGGATCTGCGAGATAAATGCGCCTGACTTTTCGACTCTATACAGCACTCCATGAGTGCCATCGAGCACTGCTACATCCTTTGACTCCTCGGCAGTCGCAAAGTCAGTGAGCTTGAGCTCACTACTGGGGATGTCGACTTTGAAATCCACTCTATTCCCTGACCTATAGCTGGAGATGCCTGCAAGTTTGCTGATATATACGGATCCATCGATGACCAGGCGTGTACCACCGGTAAAGTTCACCGCTGCATCATCGGCGAGATAGGATACGCGCTCGCGAAAAGACTCGGTGTCTGCAGCTACATATTTGTAAATATCCTTTTTGGTATCGTCGAGGAGGTACAGGTTACTGTTAAACACTTTCATGTCTGTGAGACTCCCCCATTTGTCATCCTTCGCGATGACTTGATGAGATTTGGTCTCGTCCATGAGAAAAATACCTTCACTCTTGGTGAGTGCATAGGTATACCCCCCAGAGGAGGCGACTTGGGTGGCTCCCTTGAGCTTATCTGACGCAATCTTGTTGTAAGAGGGTACTGGTGTGGCGATGATATAGATGATCCCATGCTCGCCATCGAGCACATAGATCTTGTCTCCATCGATATCCACATCGGTCACCGTGACTGCCGCTTGCTCAACCACCATGTCAAAATATTCTTTGATCTCTGGATGTTGGATCTTGAGCATCTCCTCTTTCTTTTTGGTCACAGAGGCGACGAGTTCTGCCAGTTGCGGCGCGTATTTGGGCTTAAACTCCTCGCTCGATTTGTCTATCTTTGTCTCCAGCTGATCAAAGAGTCTCGTGGCTTTTGAAGTATCGAGGAATCCCTCAGCTTCAATAGCTTTCAGATCAGATTGTACCGAGGTGGCAAACGAGGTGTACTCTTTTTGTGAGTCAGTCATGAGCTTTCTGACGCTCGATCCCCCACGCACAGCCATCACGATGAGTGCGAGTGTCGGAATGCCGATGATTGCAATCTTTTTCAAAGGAAGTGATCGTATCTTTGTCAAAATACCAGCACATGCGAGTCGGCATCGAAGCATAGCCATGCTCAATCGTTGTTTCACCCTCGTGGCACGAGGTACTGGCACAACTGTCGACTGTGGGGCACGAGAGATGTGCTCTTCGACGGTCAGTGTCTCCCCATCACCTGTGAGCGATATGTCATCATCTACTGCAGTTTCAACTCCAGTATCAGGAAGCGGACTGACGAGTGGCGGCACGACAATCTGCTCATGGCCATACAGGGCCATACCAAATCCAAATGTCTGACCTTCATCATAGGTCTGCATCATCTCCACCACATCCTCAGGTTGGTAGTGAGTCAGATAATACGTAAGCCCTTCAAGTCCGCCGACATGATCGAGAAATGAGTCAGTCACTGCTACAAATGTATCACCATCCTCCCCCGCACCTTCCGCACAGAATCCTTCAGATACCACCTCTAGCACTGTATCGCGACGCTTGAGATAGATCCCTCCTGTTCCGACAGTGCCCAAAAGTAGTTTGTGTCCATGGTGGACGAGGACTGACAGAGATAGGTCTACAAAGGGAGACAGGAGGTCCTCGAGCGCATCTATCGACTGGAGATGAGGCAGCTTTTCATACAACTGCTCCATCAGGTGTATCTGCTCTGGGGTAGCTGACTCGGGAGCACACGTGATCACGAGAAGACGGCGCGTATCTCCGCGTACGTAGACGAATGCACTCTCGTCAGATTTGGTCTTAAACACGAGCGTGCGGATGGCACGAGAGGTGTCGATCATATATTCAAGAGTACCACAAGCGCCAAGGTGATGAAAGCGAACATGAGCTGTATCACCGATCCCGCTACTACGATCCGACCCAAATCAGTCGACACGGTGCGATTGAGAGAACGCACCTGACCCAGGAGGACGATGCTATAGAGGAGAAACAGGAGACTGCCCGCAAAGGCAAAGCCCTTGATGAGCCACCAGGCGAGATTGGCTTCGATGGGTGATAACATATATAGTTAGCGGACGGCCTGACCTACCAATGCATTGATAATAGATACCGCAAGCTCAGGATCTGGGACATCATCATACTCGATGTTCTGGATCGGACCGTCGGTCTTCACCGTAATCTCGCCATAGTTGAATATCTGGCCAAAAAACCCTCTCACTTTTGCGGTAGCGTCGGCAATCTTTGCAATGCGCGCTTCAGTAGTCACTCGTTTTGAGATGCCAAAGTAGTCGATATCTACGATGCGCTTATTCGTCACCAAACCCAGGTTGTAGTACCAAAGGATAAAGTTGTACCATGCATAGGCAAAAATGAGGAAAAATCCAAATACAAACAGTATCGTCCAGAGCCCCTGGCCGATCAAGCTCCCCAACCATCCTAAAATAAAGACATGAAATATGACTGCAAACACAGTGTTTGCGATCCACATGAGCTGGGTGATCGGATGTGCGCGGAGCAAGAGGATAAGCTGCTCATCTTCCTCTTGATGGATGTATTTCGAATCAGGGAGAATGCAGAAAGACCCCATGGCTCGCCGCTCAGGCGTGAGTGCAGATATGTCTAGATTTGCCATCTTCCCATAGTATACCAAGAAAAATCCGACTGCAAGGGGAGGAGGGGAGATAATTGAAAATTGATAATGAAAAATTGAAAATTATGGGTGTGGCTTGTCACTTGACGGCTTTAGAGCATGACAAACCTTATAAACATGCTCCCCAGCCAAAAACTATGATTGCAAGACTGGTGAGGCTGTGGTAAAATAGTCGCTCCTGGTTATCCAAGCAGTGTGGCACCAACCCTTCTCATCCCGAACAGGGTCTTGAAACGCACTAGCGCTGATGATACTCCCGCCAAAGCGGCGATGGGGGAAAGTAGGTCGTAGCCAGGTTTTTTTATACCTTCATGTCAACTCCGAGTATCTCTTTTGCAACGCTACGGCGGGCAAGCCCGCTCACTTAAGCGGCGATGGGGGAAAGTAGGTCACGCCCGAGTTTTTTTATACCTTCAGGTCAACGTAGGCGAGGGAAGAATCTGCAATTTGCAATCTGCAATTTACAATTAATTTCAGTACAAATCCAAATATTCTGTCATCCTGAATTCATTTCAGGATCTTTCCCCACCGATTCGGCGGGATCAAGATGACACGAAGCCCAACTCTGCTCTCAGGTATCAACTATCTCAGCCAAAGGCTGATCCGCCTCTGGCGGAAGCTCTTAGTTATAAGTTATCAACTATTAGTTATCAGTTAGCTTTCTCCTCCGCCCACTTGATCGAAGCAGGGAGAGTAAATACCGCAGGTTTTATGGGAGTTTTTTTACAGGAGGATATGAGCCCAGCAGCATCTACTTTGCCCGCTTTCTCACCCATGCTTTGTGTCAGCGTACCGATCATGTCGGCTGATCCGAGCATCGGCGCTAGGATGTCCAGATAGGTACCGATGCCACACTGCCTGGTCCCCTCTTTGAGATTGGACCACAGATAGGCACAATCTCCTTGGACGAGTGCATACTGCGTGCCTTTGTCTGATGCAAATGATGCCTTGATATTTTTATCTTGGATCGAAAGCGAGACGCCCGCATGATCGCACTGCCAGGGTCCGGTGAGATCTAATGTAGGCATATCCCCTACGTTTGATGGCGATTTTGACGAGGCAGATCCAGCTGATCCGATGACTGCGCTGCCGCTTGCTTGCTCTGATTCAAATGACTTCAGCGTGTTTTTTATCCCTTCATCGACGGTGGGCATAGAACTGATGATAGCCTGGGGAAGAGTACCTTTTGCGGGCTGTACCGGAGCCTTTGGTGGATCAAAGACAAATCGTATCATCACTAACAGAATCACAAACATAGGGATCAGCATGATATGCGGCGACAAAAGCTTTCCAGCTAAACTGAAACTTTTTTTGTAGGTGGATGAAGAAGTCTCCATATGTATTTATACAGTGTATCAAACTTCTGGTGCCAAGAGTGCGGGAGCATCTGTGGCACTGTCAAGCTGGATCTTATCCACCACACGCAGCAGCTTGTTCGTCCGCGTCTGAGACACGACCCTATATTGACTGACGACTGCATCTACTTTCTTGCCCAGATTGTCCACCTCTTCGTGATACTTCGTAAACTCATCTTTAAATACTTGGATGTTATTTATGATCGAGCGGAGGTTTTTTTGCACAGAGAAGTACTCATGCGCCTGTCTCACCATGCGCAGGATCGCGGTGAAGCTAAAGGGCCCTGCAAACACGACCTTTTGGCGCATGCCATCGATCCATATCTCATGCATCTTGTCATAGATGTAGGAAAAGATCATCTCGTTTGGCACAAAAAGCACTACAAAATCTACGGTGTTCTCCTCAGGATTTATGTATTTGCGGGAGGTGACTTGCTTGATCTTTTCTTTGATGTCCTGCTCAAAGAGCTTGCGATACTGTGCGCGCGCCTCATCAGTCGTCGACTCCACGATTTTTAAAAGATTTTGATAGGGAAACTTTGAGTCGATATTGATCTTCATATCATTTGGCAAAAGGACTGTAAAGTCCGGGCGCGCACCCTCAGCCTGCGTGTCTTGGATGAGGTAGTCAGCGCCTTTGACAAATCCGTTCATCTTCAGGAGGTCCTCTGCCACCTGCTCGCCGTACTGACCGCGAAGCTGGTTGTTTGAGAGGACTCTTTGGAGATTGGTCGTCGATTGGAGGAGATCCTGAGTATGTTTGGCTTGCTGGGTGATCTGTTGTTTGAGATTTTCAAATGATCCGATACGATCGCGCTCGGCTTTCTCGAGTTTTTCATTGGCTTTGTGGAGCTCGACATTGAGTGTTTGGATCGTCTTGTCGATGAGCTCCTGCTTGTTATCAAACTCATCCTTGAGATTGGATGTCGCTGCCTCGAGCTTTTCTTTGGCGAGGAGCGCCGTCTGCTCACCTGCCGTCTGGGTCATCTGAGGGATGATCTTGTTCAGCTTCTCCTCTACTTTGTCTGCAAACTCGGCCGACTGGCTCTGGTTGCCCCAGTACTTTTGGAGGATGTATCCCGCGAGGAACCCTACAACAAAGAGGATGGCAGAGATGAGGGGGATGTTCATACTATTTGACGAGGACGTGCAGTGTGGACTGTACAAATGACACAAGTGCGCTAAATATCACTGCCCACCAGAGGCCGTTTATCGCAAATCCACCTGGTACGAAGATATTCACCAGATATGGCACGAGCATGATGGCGATGCCGTTCACGATAAATCCAAACAGCCCGAGTGTCACGATGTTTATGGGGAAGGTGATGATCTTCATGATTGGGCGCACCGTGTGGTTCACCAGACTGATGCAAATACTGGCGATGATGGCGACGAGATACGTCGACAGGTGGACAGGCTGTGCACTCGGAAATAGCGTGTTCAGCGCCATAGCTGACAGATATACGCCCAATCCATCAAGGAGAAGCTTAAAGATAAAGTTCATGAGTGCATGATACCACAACGTGGGCAAGTGCGAATTTGCAATTTGAAAAATGGTAATACCAATTCTCTCAATTCGTTCACTACTTATAGTCATCACACGCTGAAACCGAACCATACCTGTGTCATGCTGTCCGCCGAATCGACGGATCAGCATCTTTTACAATCCTTGTTGAATCTGTGATGTCTATGCATCTCCTTCCTGTCTGTCATCCCGGGCTCCGACCCGGGATCCATGGCATGAATCGCCTCTACACCCCCCATCCCGACACGTCGGGATCACCCCCTCGTTAGGAAACGAGGGGGAGTAAGAACCGAGCCAAATTGAAGGAATTCCTTATAACCTACCTTACATACACATTCCATCCCGACCTGGTCGGGATCCCATACATGTGTGGGATTGCTTCACCGACATGCCGGGATCCATGTAAGATGCCTTTGGATCCCCCTGTTCAGGCTCCGCCCATAGGGCTATGCCCAGAGGGGGGATGACGGACAAGCGTTCGGGGCAATGCCGAAAAAGTTCTAATCTCTAATATCCGAATGATTCAAATTTGAATTTGGATTGAGATTATTTGTAAATTGTAGACTATAAATTATATTATTACAGCAACAGTAGGCGCAGAATGACCAATCTCGAAGTATCACATCTTCATAAACTGCACCCACTTCGTATACAGCTCGGCGGTGGCGGTGAGATCTGCGGCGTTGTAGCGGGCTATATCGAGATACTTCCCCTCCTCATACATGGTGGCGACGGCGTGGCCATTGACCTCTGCAGTTTTCGGACTCTTTATCCCAAAGGCACGCGTCCACATGTGCAGGCTCCCCTTCTTGCGCATCGCGCCATAAAACGAGAGCTGATCCTGGAGATCGATGTGCTGCACGGTGGCCTTGTACTGGCTCGTCAGGTAGCGATTGATCATGAGATTTGCGCTGGGTCTGATCCCATGGATCGCCGAGCGGATGATGAGGTAGGGCACATCAAATGCATAGCCGTTAAAGGTCACGACAGCATCGTACTTTGAGACTGCCTCCCAAAAACGGTTGAGCATCTCGGCCTCGCTGTATATCGCATACTTTACCCCATCTTCGATGGCTTCAGCTTTGTCAGACTTTGGATCCTGATAGTAGACCGCACGCTTGCTCGTCGTATAGTCCATCATGCCGATAGCGACTATCTCGCCGGTGAGAGGCGAAAATCCCAAACCCTCCTTCAGCGCGTCCATCCCAAACGCGAGCTCGGTCTCGTTTTTTGCTTCCTTTTTCGTCCACGTGCTGAGGTTTTCCTGTGAGAGTGGGTCGATGTCCTCCCACTTTTCGCCGATGGTTTCGATGTCGATGATGAGTGCTCCTGTCATATGCGAGTATCGTAGCAGATGAGAGGATATTTTGATCACAATAATTGATTTTCAGGCAAATACAGGTATAGTACTATCCACCTATGCGCAAGCGAACCACCAAAAAACCAACTATTGAGATAGATGTAAAAAAAAGCTATTCGGCCATCCTCCACACATCAGAGGGCGATGTAGAGATCGAGCTTTATGCAAAAGCGACGCCAATCACCGTGAACAACTTTGTCACGCTCGCCCGAAAGGGTTTTTATGATGGCACGATCTTTCACCGGATCATAAAAGAATTCATGATCCAAGGAGGCGATCCGACGGGGACTGGTGCTGGAGGACCTGGGTACCAGTTTGATGATGAGGAATTTGAAGGGGAGTATGTCCAAGGCACTGTCGCTATGGCAAATGCAGGACCAAATACCAATGGGAGTCAGTTTTTCATCATGCATGGTGACATGGCACTCCCGAAAAACTACGTTATTTTTGGACAGGTGACCAGTGGAATGCAAACAGTCGATGTGATCGCTACCGCACCCACCAAACCGAGCATGTTTGGAGAACGTTCGACCCCAATCACTCCGGTCAAGATACTCAAAGCCACAATCTGCGAGAAGTGATGCGCTATGCCACATGAACTGAGCCTCCAATGCTCTGCACTCTTCCCTAAATGATTCATCTTTACGCACGCGCGTCATTGCGAGGCAATCTCAAACATACATGGGATCCGACATGTCGGAATAATAGTCAACTAATTCAATGACGATTCCTGCATGGTCATTCTGAGTGGAATGAAGAATCTCGTATATCAGGGATCTTCCTGCCCGCAATGCTACGCATAAGCGTTGCAGGCCTGCCTGCCGGCAGGCAGGCGCGGCGATGAATCCGCCGATTCGGCGGACGGGATCCAGTTCACTGCAAAAGCACAAATGCATAGATCCCGTGTCGTAGCACGGGATGACATGCAGAAAACCCTGTCATCGGTATTACTGATCTATTACAGGGATGACATATGTACGCAAGATGAGTCATCAACTATCAACTATTAACTATTAACTATTAATTATTAATTATATTCCCCACCTTCAGGTTAGGAATATAAATAACATCAGGTAGAGGAAATATAGATTGTCAGGAAGGCATTGCTCAAATTGGGATAGGAAATAGGTAATGCAAGAGTTTGACACAGTATGTGTATCTTATACATATTCACTTGACATCATACTCATCTAGTGTGTATATTGAAAGAATTGCTATTTATTCAATTTATATGAATAAGAAAAAAATTTGGCTCAGCGGGGCTTTAGTCCTGCTCGTAGCTGGAGGAGCAGGTGCAGCCACCTTCGCGTACTTTAGCGCGACACGAACGGTGACCACCAGTAAGTTCACCACTGGTACGTTGGACTTGAACGTAGCCTCAAATGGCAACGTGCTTGAGCCATTTGTCATCGAGAATTTAGGTGCGAACGCCAATATCGATGGTACCAAGACCTGGACCATCACCAACACAGGATCCTTGCCAGGCAAGTTCCTCGTGAGACTGAAGAATGTAGTAAACAAAGAGAATGGGTGTAATGACCAAGAGGCTTCTATCGAGCCAGCATGTGCCTCTGATAACCTCGGAGAGCTCGGCAACGTGATCAACCTCAAGCTCGCTGTAGATGGTTCTGGCACCTCACGCACAGAGTCAACCTTGGCAACTGCCAATGAAAATGTGACCGGACTCGCATGGAATGCGGCCACTCCTATCATCATGCAGTCAGGTGATACAAAAACCGTTACCGCCAGTTGGGCAGTCGGAGAGAATGATTATGGAAACGAGATCCAGAGTGATAGCGTCGAGTTTGATATGAACTTCAGACTCCTCCAGCTCATCAACGGACCAACTCCTACCAACAACTAAGGCTCAGGCCTGACCTTGTTTGAAACAAGTTGGATCGTACATCAGCAAGGCGGCTCGCAGAGCCGCCTTGCTTTACACAGTTTATACATCTGAAACATATGAAAATACTTCAAGCTATAGTAAGCCTCGCGTCATGGATATTTATTGGATTTATAGCAGTGATGGCGCTCTATATCCTCTCTTCAAACTTTAGTCTGTTTGCAGGATACAAGTCATATCTCGTACAGTCTGGATCCATGGAACCAACCATCATGACAGGTGACATCATAGTCATACGACCCCAACCTACCTATGGAAAAAACGATGCGATCACGTTTATAGACGAAGGCGGAAGGACAGTCACTCACCGCATACTCAATGTCGAACAAAAAAATGGCAAAGAAGCATTTACTACTCGAGGTGATGCAAATAGATCGGATGATGAAGGGACTATTTCGTTTGATCAGATAGTGGGAAAAGTATCGTTTGTGATCCCAAAGCTCGGATACCTCGTGGAGTTTAGCAAGTCGCTCCCGGGCCTTATCATACTCGTCTTGATTCCCGCTGGATTATTCGTTGCGGACGAGCTGCTGAAGGACAAACATGCTTAGTCTGAGAATCAAGATTATTTTCATATTCTTGATTTGTCTCGGGCTTTTTTTGATAAACACATCGTATACCGATGCAGATCTCACTGCTGAGCGCTCGGTGGTCGGCAATCGATTTGTGGCGATAGTCCTCAACTTTTTTGCACAGCACACTGCTACAAATGCTACAGTGACCTCACTGTTTCATACGACCGGCATCGTGCCTGGTGGGTTTGAGATTGCGACTACACGTATACGCAAAGATGGACTACTAGGATTCAAATACCGACTCAAGGCAGAAAAGATCAGCGGAGATGATGCATTTTGTAATGCATTGCAGATACAGACACTTCACCGCAATCTATCCACCAAATACACAGGCCCTCTCATGGGGATGAATATAAACTCAGAGATAACAAGTGCGACACCTGAGGATTGGATTTTTCTCGTGAGTTTAGAAGACTCCAACAGCGCGCTCAAAGGCAGACTGTGTGAGTTTAACATCACCTTTAAGACTTGGAATACTGATCCTGACAGTACCAAAGGCATATTCGCTCAGCGAAAACTGACTAGCGTAATCTCCAGTGGCAACTGGTGATATATAGTGATATAGTTGAAAAGGTATATATCAATATACATATGCGTTCAAAGCACGTACATACGAGCTACGTATCGGGTTGGTACTTCAAAGCAGTTCTTTTTTATCTCATTTTTACTTTACTGCTCATTGTGTTCACTACGAGTTCATTTGAGAGTTGGAGATTTTTCACAGAAAAATCTCAATCCATGTCCCCGACCATAGATACAGGAAGTCTGCTCTTAGTCGTAAAAAAACCGTCCTATGAAGTGAACGACATCATCTCATTTTACTCGCTTGAGGCTGAAAAGGTCGAGATCGTCACCCATCGCATCATCAGACTCGGAGGGAATGTATACGTCACCAAAGGAGATGCAAATGAAGCAACCGATCAGAAAAAAGTCGTACCAAGGTTGATCATCGGAAGCGTTGCGCTTACTATCCCTAAGCTTGGCTACATCATCACGGCGCTCAAGTTACCTGCGGGTATTTGGTTTGCTGTCATACTCCCCGCTATACTCATCGTGATAAAAGAGGTCATTAGCATATTGCAGGAGCTCACCAAAAAGCCATGAAAGTATATTTCACTGCCTCCTTGCGAGGCACTCAATACTTCGAGCATTACTACGAGTTGATTTACAACGAGATAGCTGCACTCGGACACACACATGTCGACAGCCAACTATTTACCAATAGCAGAAAAAATTACTACACCAAAATGCAAAAGGCAGGGCATGCAACCTACGTAGCGCAGTACCAAAAAAAGAATAGCGCCATACATACTGCAGATATATGCATATTTGATGTATCATTTGAAAGCTCTTCGATCGGCTATCAGATCGCACGCGCACTAGATTTGCACAAGCCTACACTTCTGCTCTATTGCGAGGAAAACTATCCCTACTTTTTCGGAGGTATCTATGACGAACGACTGCTCATCAAACAGTACGCAGATGCTACCATAAAGAAGGTCCTCAAAAGCTCGATCGAGTATGTATATCAAAAGAAAGATCAGCGATTTAACTTTTTTGTGACACCTGATCTACTTAGTCATCTCGATGAGACTGCAAAAAAGTTAAAAACAACTAAATCAGACTATTTGCGTCACCTCATCGAAGCAGATCGCAAACGCTTGTAATCAAGGCTTCATGATTACTCTACGTAAATAATCATTATTTAGCCCCATAGGACAACCTCACTGCATTTACCATATTTCTTAGTTTGTGTCCGACAAATAATTCAGCATTCACAACTCCCAATCTGGAGGCTTCCTGGCGCAGTTCGGCGTCAACTCTACTTTGATACTCTGGAGGCACTTCTGGAGTGATTGGGTAATGCTCTATTTGGTATACGGATCCGAGAAGTTTGGCAGGACTTGGTGGTGTACCAAAAATAATTGGATTTCTGTAGCCTTTCAACTCGTCTTCTAGCTGATGACCGGTATAATATTCGAGGATTTCTGATAGCATGATGTAATCATAATCTGGTATAGGTGGTAACCATGTGTCTTACATCACAGAAGTGATTTTGACCTGTGCCATCTCCACACAATTACATTTCCCCTCCGGTGGCGATAGTGACAAAGGAAAGAGGGGCGTCTGGAGAACTCACCGGTGTTGGAGCAGAGCTTTTTTTCATACCTGGTTGCTTTTCTCAAAGCGTCACGTGTGCAATGTGTAGGCATTGTAGAGGTTTGGGGGGAATGTACAAATGGGGTGGATCGCAAGCGTGAGATGATGGGGAGGTTTGGGTATGGGATGAAATAAATGGATACTATTATTTTTTTCGTTTGAGCTTTGGCTTTTGTACTTTTTCTTGAATGGTTTTGAGGCTATCTAGATAGGCCATCTCGACATCGCTCATGGTTTTGGCTTGGTATTTCACATATTCTTCTGTTGCTTTTTCGACTGCTTTCTCATGACTCACGGTGCCCGCATCTTGCAGTAGAGACTCACCTGTCGAAGTGAGGATAGCGTCCAGATGACTTGCCCAGTCTACCATCTTCATCGGCATCTCGCGATCAGCCTGGCGCTCTGCGAAGTCGAGGTATCCTGAGACTATTTGTCCGAGTGCGCGCAATTCTTTTTCATTGAGGTAGTTTTTTGCGATGACTACATCGGCAAGATGTGGATGTGTGCCGCTAAATGTGGCAAGTCCCATGAACTCTTTTTCTGCATCGGCTCGATGGTAGATGACCTCAGCTGCCGTATGCCCATGGACTGCATAATGCATCTTGTTTTGTATTTTTTTGAAAAACGTTAGTGAGGTGTCGTCCTTTGGGTTGTAATCCATGCTGGTGGCGTAGATATCGAGTATCTGGCGATAAAAGACCTTTTCACTGCTGCGGATATCTCGGATGCGGGCAAGAAGCTCTTTCCAGTATCCACCTCCCCCAAGTTTCTTGAGGCGTTGATCGTCCATAGCGAAGCCCTTGACCATGTACTCGCGGAGTCGAGCAGTCGCCCACTGACGGAATAGCGTGCCGCGAGTAGATTTGACACGATATCCGACTGAGATGATAACGTCAAGATTGTAATAATTTGTTGGTTTCGTAGATAAATCGGAAATACCGATTTTTCTCATAGAATCTATCACTGCAAGCTCTTTTTCGCTAAAAATGTTCAGTATATGCTCGTTGATAGTTGAGCGGCTTTTTTCGAACAGTATAGTCATTTGGTCAATAGTGAGCCACACCGCAGCATTTTCTAGGCGCACCTCTATACTCGGTGTCCCTTCTGCGGATTGATAGATAATCACTTCACTATTTAGTTTGCTTTTTTTCATACCTGGTTGCCTTTCTCAAAGCGTCACGTGTGCAATGTGTGCGCATTGTAAAGGTTTGGGGGGGAATGTACAAATGGAGGGAGTCACCTACGGCAAGAGTAAGTCACCTCGATACTACCTGCGAAAATTGGTAGGATGTGTCTATGTATATCGCCATAGATGTAGGTGGGACAAACACGCGCATAGCCGCATCTGATTCACTCACTACTCCCCTGCTCGTCCACAGAGTCGAATATGTGAATACCCGTGATTTTCCGACTGACTATGCGAGGATGATAGGCGAAATACACAGCGTATCTGCCGATATCACTGCCATTGGCATCAGCTTTCCTGGTGATTGGACTGGAGATGAGCATCAAAAGAGTCTCCCTACACACAATATTGAGTGGGCAGATAAACCATTTGTCCACGCTATCTCTGTGGAGTTTGGATGTCCCGTATATATCGAAAATGATGCAGTATGCGGTGCCCTTGGGAGTACATATCATGAAAAAGTAGAAGGAGATTTTGTATACATAACCTGGGGCACTGGTATCGGCGGTGCACAAGTCACCTATGATGGTAAAAATATAACCGCAACTCAACTTGAGTGGGATACCTGTCTCAAAAGCTTTGAAGGTGCCTGTGGTGGGGCAAATCTAGAGAAGAAATATGGCAAACCTGGCGATCAGTTGAGCGAGGATGAGTGGTATGCGATCATGAGTGATTTCCAAACAGAACTATCCATATTTTTGGGGAAGTTACAGCCATCTCATATCATCATTGGTGGCGGAATCACCACGAGACAGAAAAGTAGAATCGCAAATGCCCTCTCACATCTGCAAAATACTTCGGACCATCATCCCCGGATATCTATCTCTTCGTTGGGTGATGATGCCGGCCTGTATGGCGGGCTTGAGTTGATAAGAAGGGGTACATATACTGTCTAAATGTTAGGTGCTTTTCAATGAGCTCTACCACAAGCGTGGGATGAGGGGGGGAGGTATGAATATATGACGAGGAGCCATCAGGCGATAGTTAGTTGATTTTTCATATGTATCTCTATCAAGAGTGTTAGAATATTCTTACATTGTCCTATTTCATTCCAATTTGATTGGGATTACTCGAGCAGACAGTATCCAGAGGTGCTCCTATTTATCAAATCTATTTTGTATCCACCATCTGACTGTTTTTGCATGAACGCCCTCTGGAGTCAGGGGAATCCAGCCAGACTTCGCAAGCCCAACTGTATCCACTTTACTTAGATCGAGTAAGTCATTCTCGATGACAACGGCACCTTTTTTACTACACACTGGATCAGCGAAACCAATCTTCGCTCCTGACACAGTATCAAGTCTATTATCGATGTTAAGCACCAGCATAAGCGCCTGCATTTTACCCGTAGCAGTATCCCCACACGTGAAAGTTGAGTATTTTTGATGGGGGTTCAGGTTTACTAGCTTGTCAGAAATGGTATGGATTTGCTCTTCGAACAGTGGAGATTTTAATGCAGATATATTTACAGGGAGTGCCAAAAGAAACACTGCTGTGAGAACTGCAATATACATAGGCGCTCCATATCTCATCTTATACAAATGGGCTATAGGGTAGGCTAAAAATAGGAGTAAAAAAGGTTGAAGATATTGGAGATAGCTTATGGATCTCTCTCCTCCATAGTATCTGAGCTGAAGAAATGTAATCATAAAGATACAAACGAGTAGCTTCATGGATGTTTTGAGTGTCTTCTGGTAAAAGGTAAATAGAAATGATACTGCAGAACTCACCGTGATTAGCCAGGCGATAGGGATGGATAGGCCAGTGATATCTGAGAGATGCTTAGGCCAAAAGTCACGGAGATATATAGTCCAGCTATTTGCAACGTATATTCTCTCTTTCATGTGAATATATGAGTACATGACATTACGTAGAGTAAACCAGTGATTGTTCAGATCAAAAATGACGATAGGAAGAAACACTATACTTAGGCCAATAAGTGACGCAATAAAATATTTATAATATTTAGGTCTATACAAAAGGATTGCGGGTGAGAATAAGAGCAGTGGTATAGCCGAATAATGCGCGCTTATTGCGAGTCCGATAGTGACTCCAAGTACTAGGCCCCACCAATACGATGCATGCACTTTCAAGGTCTTCAAAAAAGCGAGCAATCCTAGTCCAGCGAATAGAGCCACATTCCATGCATTTGAAAGTGATACTCCTGTCACAATCTGGATAGGAGAAATAGCAGTTAGAAAAGCTGTCACTAGGCCTAGATATTCTCCTTCTACTTCTTTTCCAATCAAGTACATTACTAGTACAAATAGAATAGAGCTGAAACCTATATACACCCAAGGCGCATAGGGGATTTGTGTAAGCAGTGTAAAAAATATCAACTGGATGTAGTACCATGGTCCAAAGGTAAAAGGCCCAAGTGATGAGAAAGGGCCCGTAAGTGGAAGCTGCAGCTGTCGAGCTCCTTCAAATGCAACAAGTGCATCTCTGCTGGAATCATCCCCAATCGAATATCTCATTGGGGTATTGTAGAAACGGAAAAAGGATGCAACAAGCAGAATGAGCACTAAAAAGATGGTGGTGGGTCGTATCCTTTTGAAGAGGCTCGCCAATCTATGCTTGAAGACTAATGAAAATGCTATACCCATTTGGGCATTATAACACCAATCCAGGGAGCATATGTCTGCTGGCGGTTTACAGAAAATGTCGAACTTGAAGTGTTAGTTCGGCTTGCTCCTCTACTTTTTGCGCGTGTGATATTGAGATAGCATCGCAAGTGCCAAACAGAAATTACCCGGTTTTATTATCCTCACATAAAATCCAGTTTATTAGTAGTGTAGGTAAGGAAAGTATATATGTGTACAAAGAGCCTTTGATGGGCCGAAATACACATTCGAATCTATATCAATCATCACCTTTTTATAGTCATTCAGATGCAGTTACATTTACGTGTGATTTGTGCTGTTGAAAAGACCTAGGCTACGACTTTAGTGATGGCAGCTAGTTTCCGCTCAATAATTCCTTATCTAGAGATTCTGACAAGAATATGTCTGGATTCATAAAGTAATCAAATACAATTTCCTGAACTATCTGGTTAAGTAGTCTCATATCATCTCCTGAAAATTGGTTCGTTTTGCCACTGTGGTAGTATTCGCTTCGACATTTATAGAGTCTTTTGTATACATTGAAGGTGTCATAATCCTTTTTCAAATGTTTAGCAAGTCTCAAGGCGAACTTATAACTTATCTCGCCCGACTGCGAATCAGAAACAAGAATAGTCTCGAGTAGAGTGACACACAGGGCAGATCTCATCCCTTGAATGTTTTCTAAGATCGAATTAAATAAGTTGTAAATTAGACACCACTTGTATTCATCAGAGCTTACTATCTTCTTTTTATGTTTCGGCGGCAGATCCTTGTGTCGAATAACTGAATCAAGAAAGTAGTTAGACTGGAAATTAATCTCTATGAGGCGATTGATGAGCAGCTTGAGTCTTTTGATACCATCAACTTCTAAGCATCGATTTTCTACTGTATACAGTGGAATCTTCCTATTCAGTCTCGGAAATAACCTTTGTATTTCCTCTCTGTTGAGAGCAAAAGTTACATCTTCTCCATATACATCGCTATGTTGAAGCTCCATATCGCATGTTACTCCAAGCACAATGGAGGTCGCAAAAGTTACCAGCTTAGTTAATCCCTGAGATATAAAGTAATCATCAGGTTCAGAACCTGTTTTATTTAATAGAAAAAGTGCACAACTGGACACATCAATTAACTTAGCATCTAAGCTATCTAGCTTTAGATTTCTTTTTATCCTAGCTCTGTCTTCATTAAAAAGCTCAATAATATCGACAGTAAGATTTGCATTGGAGAAAAGATTTGTTGGGAAACTATGCCCAGTACCATGTACTTTACTCAACCCTAGGGGAATAATGAGTTTGTTAGTGTCCATGTTTGCTACGGGCATTGTATGTTATTCGAACCGAAATGAGACTGTCATATTTTCAATGAAATTTATTTTTACAAAAATGATTCTCACAGACAGTTCTTTTATCAGGAAGCCCGATAAATGAAAGGATAAGCAAGGCTCCGCCCACTATTAACAATAGCATTGCAATTAGGAAGCTTTTATTCAAGTCGATTCTCTTAGTATCAAATTTAGGCTCGGAGTTAAAAACTCTTTCATCGTCTTTACTTAGCTTTTCAAATAGTTCATTTTTGCTCATTTCTAACGTCAAAAATCTTTTGTACAGATCCAATCTTGGTGAATAAGTTCTATGCAAATAATCTAGTTGGTGTATTAATGACTTTTGTGAGCGTTTATTTTGTTCGGGCAGCACAAATAAGCCATATATTATCAAAAACATCAAAATAGCTTCGCTGACGAAAAAGAACACAGCATTGACTACATTGCTAAGTGCCGTAAAACCAAAACCGGCAATAACCCCCACACTTGTGAGAAGGATGACAAAGGTTTCTATAGAGCGCTCTTCAAGCCTTGTTTGGCTATCGAGCAACTCCTTAAACCCTTGAAGATATGTCTGAGAAAAGGCATGTCGCTCCAGCTGAATTTCTTTAAACTCTTCATCTGTAAAATCTGGAGTAGTGGGTATCATACTTTACATTCAAACTTAGTGCCCTGCAGGATTTTCTTCGACAGGCCCTCCATATCTTGCCGTTCGTTTTAGCATATGGGTTCAAATTGTGTGAATAGGTCGTTGCACGGGTACCATTTGGTACCCGGCTGCGTCCCAAGACTGCTATTTGCTCCTATTACTGGCGGAGCAAGGCGCAGTCTTGTGCCTTGCTGCCCTGCTAGGATTCGAACCTAGATAAGCAGCTCCAAAGGCTGCTGTCCTACCATTAGACGACTGGGCATTTACCCGCCTATTCTGTCCGCTACTTTAGCGGACTGATGGCGGGAGAGATCAAATCATACTACTTCATGCGTGTATTCCTTGAGCTTTCGCTCAAGTACCATTATCCCACTCCGCGTGCTCGCTCCGGGGACTCACCCCCTCATCGGGGGATCGGTCACTGGGCATTTACCCGCCTATTCTGTCCGCTACTTTAGCGGACTGATGGCGGGAGAGAACCACAACTACAATTGGTCATGGGATCTTTCGACTCCGCTTATGCTTCGCTCAAGATGACACGAATGCGTCACCTTAGAGACTTTATAGACTTTACAAACTCCCATCACTCTCAGCTATAAGCTCTTAGCTTTGCTCTATCTGCTCTTGGATCCCGTGTCTCGCTCACGCGCATGCACGGGATGACTCTGAGGAGTCATTTTATCACATGTTCCCTTCTATATGCGCTGGAGCGAGCGGATTTTGCGACGCAGGAGCGGGAGCGAGCGGATGACATGGTAGCCTATGTAGATACCCACCAGGACACCTATGAGGATGGTAGCGAGCTCGCCAGGCGAGATGTCACGTACGATATCCATGAGCTCGCTCGGCCCAAACTCACGCAGCATCTCCGCATCATCAGCGATGAGCTCGAGAAACTCAAATCTCCCCTGCTCTGTCAGGAGGGTATACACAGACTGAGCAGTGAGGAGGCTGGTGACGATAGCGACGGTAAAGATCGCGGCCTCGGTCAGGAGGCGCGCCAGGATGGCGCGCCGTTCGTGTGACTTGATTTGGTGCATGATGGTGGAGGTGGTCATAGATGTGTGCGAGCGGCGAGACGTGCGCGTCTGATCAGAGTGCGGACTGTATTTATAGGCTTTTTGAGTCGGCCAGCGATCTCTTGATATTGGTACCCTTCAGCGTGCATCAGTATAGCCGATCGCTGATCTGGCGTCAGGTGCGTGAGTGCCTCGCGTACCGCATCATCCTGCTCGAGGTCATCCTCGATTGAGTCGTGAGTCGAGAGCGCATCCGCATGATCGAGCGAGACACGTCCCTTTTTTTGACTCCGGTAAAACATCTTTAGCTCTGTCACGGCGATGCCATAGAGATACGGGAGCACGGGGCGCTCACTATCAAAGAGTGCCAATGATTTGTAAAACTTTACAAATACCAGCTGGGTGAGGTCATCTGCATGATCTTTGTCAAAGAGGCGCGAGCGGATGTAGCCGTGGATCTGAGACTCGTACGCATCGACGATATGGCGGTACTCATCGATGTCTCCCATGCGGATTTTGAGGATAGTAGCCCTGTCGTCCATGGATGGTATGGTACTACTTTTGCGCGCCAAATGCGTGTGAAATGAGGTATACTACCTATCAATCTGGATCTATCCAGTAACCTAAATCTATGAAACGTGGCACAGTCCTCATCATCGGCAGACCAAACGTCGGCAAATCAACATTTGTAAACAATGTCGTTGGGACCAAAGTAGCCATCACCTCACCCAAGCCACAGACCACCCGATTCCCCATCCGCGGCGTCTACCATGACGAGCGGGGCGAGATCGTCTTCGTCGATACGCCTGGTATCTTTGACAAAGTCCAAGACACCCTCTCCCGCCAGATCAACAAGCAGACCCTGAGATCTCTCAACACCGGCTACCACGCAGCCATTTATATGGTCGATCACACCCGCCGCCGTGATATGGAGGAGGCGAAGGTGCTCGGACTCGTCCGCCAGATCAAGATGCCAGTCCTCCTCGTCATCAACAAGATTGACTTTCAAGACAAGACCTACATGGCTCAGTATGAGTTTATGCGGGACGAGTTCAAGGAAGTATTTCTCATCTCGGCGCTGAAGCAAAAGCATTTGAAGCCACTCCTCGACCGCCTTTTTGCACTCATGCCTGACGCAACCCAAGACGAGATGGATCACACCCTCATGGACACCGTCACTCATCCGATCCTGAACATGGACAGTCGTATCTTTATCTGTGAGCTCATTCGTGAAAAGATATTTCTCATGACGGGAGATGAGATCCCCTACACGACCACTGTCGTCATCGATGAGATCACCCCCCGCAACCGCGAGACTACCTATATCAAAGGTCGCGTACTCACCACAGACATCCGCTACCGCAAGATGCTCATCGGTGCTGAGGCGCGCAAGATCAAGGAGATCGGTGCGTACGCACGTAAAGAGCTCGAGCTCGCCACTGGCAAACACGTCTATCTGGATTTGACTGTCGAAGTCGATAAGCACTGGCCAGAAATGTATAGCTGACCACTGCGCGGTACTTATATATATCACTTTTTTTATACTTTATGGACCTTTACGCACCTCTCCTGTTTGGCTTGCTCCTCGGACTCAAGCACTCACTTGAGCCTGATCATCTTGTGGCAGTGACTGGAATCATCTCTCAACAAAAACATCCATTGCAGTTCCTCAAGGTTGGCTTCGCTTGGGGCATCGGCCATACGATGATGCTACTCACCGTAGGCGCTCTCGTGCTCGTACTGAAGATATCTATATCTGAGTCACTCTCTGCGTTGCTCGAGAGTATCGTGGGATGCACGATCATCTTTCTCAGCATCCAGTCACTACGAGGAAGATGGCTGCACCATCATCACTCGCATACTCATGAAAATATCACCATGCAGTCAACAACAGCGCGTATCTATCTGCGTTCGCTTTTTGTCGGGATGGTTCATGGGTTGGCAGGTACGGGTGCTTTGACTGTGTTGGTACTGAGCACCGTAAAAAGTATTCCTCTTGGGATCATGTATATGCTGGTCTTTGGTATTGGGTCGATCATCAGCATGTCTTTTGCTGGTTTGTTGATCGGACTGCCATTTGCAGTTGCACACCAACGTACACATCAGATCGAACACTTGCTCGTCACTGGCTGTGCAGTGCTGGGAATATTGTTTGGCATATATTATCTGTATGAGTCGCTCAGATTTTTGACATTGCTATGACTGATCGCCTTACCACCGCACATATTGACCTCGGTGCGTATAGTCACAATCTCAACGTAATCAAGTCGCATCTTGCCTCCACCGTAGGTATCATGGCAGTGGTCAAAGCAAATGCCTACGGTCATGGGATCGTGGAAATAGCTCGCGCTGCAACCACCGCTGAGTTCAAGTATATAGGTGTAGCATGTCTCTATGAAGCGAGGCAAATCCGTACCGCAGGCATCACCCATCCTGTGATGCTCATCAACTACCTTGATCCCGCATCTTTCTCTGATGCACTCGATCTCGATCTCACCATCACCGTCATGGATGCACACGCAATCGCCGCTCTTGCATACCTTGCGCAAAAGCGAAAACAAAAAGTGAAAGTTCATCTCAAGGTTGACACTGGTATGCATCGTGCAGGATGTGATCCAGATGAGTTTGTCGCTCTTGCCCAGAGTATCACCCGTAATCCATACCTCGAACTCGAGGGTGTGTATATGCACTTTGCGGATGCTGATAACGCAGATCACACATTTACATTGCACCAGCTGCATCACTTCCAAAGACTGATCGCCTCACTAAAAACCATGGGGATCAATCCTCCACTTATCCATGCAGCAAATAGTGCAGCTACACTTGCGCTGCCTGCATCGCACTTTACGCTCGTACGACCTGGCATTGCTACCTATGGGATCAATCCATTTGCACCAAGCCATCCACTATATGCAAAGATGTCGCAAGCACTCAAGCCCATTCTCACCCTCACCTCACAGATAGTACACATCAGAACTATCCCCTCAGGTGATCCCGTGGGATATGGATGCACAGAAAAAGTAAAGAGAGCTGCCCGTCTCGCACTCGTCCCCATAGGATATGGTGATGGATATGTGCGCGGTGCTCAGTCGCGGCGATATATGCTCGTGGGTGGAAAAAAGGCGCCCCTTATTGGTCGCGTTTCGATGGATCAGTCCTGTATCGATATCACTGATACCAGTGCTTCTGTGGGTGACGAGGTAGTCATCATAGGTACACAGGATGGACTGTCACAGAGTGCCACAGACCTCGCGATGCAGACAGGCACTATCAGCTACGAGGTGCTCACGAGCCTGTCAGCACGCGTGACGAGATGCTATACTACCAGTATATGAAAAAGGACATCCTTGTCATGTTTGGCGGAGTCTCGGCAGAGCACGAAGTCTCGGTCATCACCGGACTCCAAGTGCTCGAAAAGATAGATCGAGCGATCTATACACCTCATGCCATATACATATCTCGAGATGGCAAGATCAGCTACCTCCCCGATCTCACCTCGCGCTCACAGTTTGCCACCTCAAAGCGAGTAGTCGTCTCATGGAAGCGAGACCACACGGGTCCCAACATGCATACCTCAGGTCTCATCAAACGCACCGTGAGACCTGTCGCGGCCTACCTCGCCTTTCACGGAGGTTCTGGCGAGAGCGGTCCAGTGCAGGGATTCTTGGAAACTATCGGACTTGCCTATACGGGCCCATCCCAAGAGTCCGCAGTGATTACGATGAACAAACAAGTCACCAAAGCGATGCTTGAAATGTCTGATATTCTCACCGTGCCTGGCATGTCTTTTACCTCGACTCATATTCGCGCGACCTCACTCCCCTTCACTCAGCTTGCCGTCGAAAAACTCGGACTCCCTGCGATCGTAAAGCCCGCACACCTCGGATCAAGTATCGGCATCAAGGTAGCACATACTGAACTGGAGCTCGAGAAGGCGCTCATCGAAGCATCATATATGGACACTGAGGTATTGATCGAGAAATATTTGCCAAAGTTTGAAGAGTACAACTGCGCGGTCCGCTGTATCGATGGAGTGCTGGAGGCGAGTGAGATCGAGCATCCCCTCTCCTCCAGTGAGATACTCAGCTTTGCAGACAAATACGAAAGGGGTGGTAAAAAATCAGGAGGCTCAGGTATGGCATCTCTCCAGCGCGAGCTCCCTGCGCTCATCGATGACGAGCTCAAAGAACGAATTCAAGAAGTAGCAAAAAGTGCCTACCTCGCTACCAGATCACGGAGCATGACCCGCATAGATTTTATGTATGTCAAAACGGGGAATATGCTCTATCTCACCGAGGTCAATCCGATTCCAGGCTCAATGGCATTCTATCTCTGGGAGGCGAGCGGTATCTCCTTCACCCAGCAAATCACCGACATGATCGAGCAGTCCATCCGGGATCATCAGGAGACCAAAACACTTCAGCTCGACTACAAGACAGATATTGTGGAGAAGTTTGTAAGTATGTAAGTAGGACAGTATGTAAGTAGGAAAGAAGGCGCAATGAAATTTCCTCAATTCCGTCATCCTTGTAATAGTCAATAATATCGGTGACAGATTTCTCTGCATGTCATCCCCGCGAAGGCGGGGATCTAAAGAAGCCGCACACCTAAACAGCCTCATATATACCATTGGATCCTCGTGTTCACGAGGATGACAGACAAGTGAGGGTGTAAATAATCGACATCGAATTAGTTGACTATTACAATCTCCCTACTTGAAAGCTGCGAATAATGAGGGATGTTTCGCTACGCTCAACATGACGAAGATATGAATGAGTGAATTGAGGGGATTACGTATAAGTAGAACATAAGGTAAACATGTAAGTAGTTCAGAATGTGATTGTTACTATTTTCAATACTCCATCCTCCCCCTTCTCTCAGCTCTTAGCTCTTAGCAATGAGCTACGCACTATGAGTTCTCAGTTCTCAACTATCAGTTATTAGTTAATAATACAGATCCGTCAGTTCAGGCAAGACGAGAAGTACATACTCAGCAGGGATATGTTTCTGCGGAGCGAGCTGTATAAACTCGTTCAGATCTTTTACGAGTGTATATCTTGTATCGTCCCTCAAGCCTCTGCATATCTCTTCGTGAAACATGCTCCTCAGTACGTAGGCATGATCAGCCGAAGAAAGCAACAGCTGTCCCAGTTTGCGCTGATTCTCTCGATTCTCTTTGGAGAGCTCGGGGATCCCAGCCGTTACCACCAGCAGCTTTTTCCCCAGTGAGCTCGCATACGCTCGCGCCTCAGCGAGACTCGTACTCACAGTGGTAAAGCTGATGTTGTACGAGTCGTCTATCGCGTCATATCCATACATCTGAGCTTTGCTCTTTCGACGTTCTGGCTCCTCTGCGCGCGATGCAGCATCATCCTTGAATCTGACCGGTACCGCGAGGATTTCAGCAGCCTTCTGTGCAAATACCATATTGATGCCTCGCACATTGGTACTATCTGGTGACACCTCCTCGATCCGCATATGTCGTGAGGGCACAAATCCAGTTTGCTTACGGAGGGTTTGCAGCGTATCTGCATCGGCGACGAGGATCGCAGTCTGTTTTGCAAAAGTAAATATCTCACTCAGTGCTTTTGCATGATCGGCAGGTCCCGCGAATCGCTCGAGGTGCTGATCGCCAATATTTGCAAGTATCGCGATATCAGGAGGTGTCACCCAGCAACACTCAGCTATCTCACCTTGGTGGTAGGTATCCATCTCAACGATAAGCACCTCAGTATTTTGCTGGAGCTTTGCACTGACCCAGTCGGCTATGCCGAGAGGAGTATTAATATTACCCTCTACCATCTGTACACGTTTGGTGTATCTGATCATCTCATAGATCAGTTGCTTGATCGTGGTCTTGCCATAGCTGCCCGCTACCGCGATCACCTGTAGGCCATGCACAGATTTGACTTTTGCACTGGCGAGATAGAGCCTCCTATTTTTTATCATTGCAAAGATGGGAGACGTGAGTAGATTGGCGATGAGGACATGGAGTGGGATACAGATGATGGTGAGTATGACCATGAGGGGCAATACATACATCGATGATTGCATCATGCCGACTGACAGTGCCATTAGATACACGAGCACCGATGCTCCGAGGAGTATCTTTGCGCGCGCTGTCCAGACGAGGTGCTGACGCACCTGGATCTGACGACGGAAAAAGAATCGAGGGAGCCAATTGATGAGACGCAGGGAGCTATACTCCTCTTGTTGGAGGATGTATATAAAATCAGAAAAAGGAAAAATATGCGAAAGGTACTTCATGATATTAACATTGCATAATTTGAAAATTCAGTGGTAATACTTTTGTCATGCTGAACTTGTTTCAGCATCCTAACAAGAAGATCCCGAATCAAGTTCGGGATGACACAGTCGGTAATTGGGTTTTTGCTCATATATTTATTGATGTCATGTAATTACAATTCACTTTAGACAAATGTCTTCTGAAACCACTTGTTCATGATCGCATGGAGGAGTGTGGGACTCTCCAGGTGGATATTGTGTCCAGCTCCCGCTACTGTCTCAAGGGCACTGCCTGCTATCAAGGCATGCATCTCTTCTGTCGTCTCTGCATCAGGATACGTATCAAGTGATCCACGGATGATGAGGGTGGGGGTTGCGATCTGTGCGAGCTCTGCTGTCTGATCATGCGTCACGACTTTGCGATAGATCTGACCCAAACCTTTTTTATCAGCTTCAGTCAGCTCACTGTTGAGTGACCATGGTGACTGGGTGAGGCCGAGCGTTTTTGCGACCTTAGCGATGCGGCCGATGATACGTGCCTTGTGTGAGGGTTTGTACAAACATGGTGCGCCAATGAGTATGAGCCCAGCGAGCCAGTCAGGTCGCGTAGATGCAATATGCGCGGCGATCCTCCCCCCAAACGAGTGCCCCATCAGGATCGCTCTTTTTACCTTTTTCATTTTTAATTTTTCATTTGTCCACCTGCTATACTCTCCCACTCCCCACTCTCCCGATACGAGAGGCTCAGATCCAAACCCAGGGAGATCGAGGTTGATGACCTCATGATCACGAAAAAGCTGAGCGACAGGCGACCACATGGCGCTGGAATGTCCCCATCCATGGAGTATGACGAGTACTGGTGCAGACATGGGTAGATTGTACAGGACATGAAGCCCCATGACAATCTAAAGTAGGCATAAATCGCCCCAAAGTGGACTCAAAACATGGTAAAATAGCCTGTCTGATGACTTCTTCTGGTCGTTGTCAGACATATTTTGGTGGTATTAGCTCTCCGCCGATTCGGCGGATGGTTAGAAGCGTCCCGCCTTGGCGGGAAGGTTGCAGATATAATGAATAGATAGTGAAAGACACAAGTTGCATCGATGTGAGATCTATTGGTGGTATTAGCTCAACTGGTTAGAGCGCCTGCCTGTGAAGCAGGAGGTTGCCGATTCGAATTCGGTATACCACCCCAAATACTGGTTAGAAGCGTCCCGCCATGGCGGGCTTGTCCGCCGATGAGGCGGGAAGGTTGCGGATTCTCCACCAAAGGCGCCTCGCTTACAACGCTTATTCATATCACTGCGGCTAGGGAGGAGGGTGTAGATTGGGGGGAGTTGTGTGAATTCCATATCGGCCTTCTTCCTTTTCGTTCAATAGGTTTGCAATAGAAATAGATAATGCATTGATGAGCTTAGGAGGTATCTCATCTACGCCGTTCCTATACATTTTATTGAGCAACGTGATTTGTCGTGAGTTAAGATACCGAATGACGCGTGGATCATCCTGAAGTGAAAGTTCTATGAAGAATTTCCACATTTTTTTCCAATCGAATTCCTTGCTCTGCATAGGATACAAAGTCTGAGATGACGTTTCTGTTGGAATAGGATTTTTGATTTGGGGTACTTTTTTAACTTCGTTGGTAAGGGCTTGACTAAAAATGTTCGCTGAAGTAGCGATCATTGTGGGAGTATCGATGACATCGCTGCGCTTGATCATTGCGGGGGACTTAGACTCTTTCTGTTTGTCTGTATGAGCTGGTTTCTCTAAAGATTTGATTCTCGTTGGTATCGGACTAGAGACATTTGTAGTCGGTTTTTTAGGTCGATTCCTTTTTTTAGCACGGGTCTCTCGTTGTATGATGGGGGGATTGTTCTGATAATCATTTCCAAAATTGGTGAGATCTGCCTTTGGTTTTGGAGTAGATAGTCTGCTTACCTTGATATAGATCTTGGGCATTTTTTGAACAAGTCGATTCCGTTTCTTAGCACGGGTCTCTCGTTGTATGAGAGGAGGATTGTCCTGATAATCACTTCCAAGATAGGTGAGATCCGCCAAAGGTGGTGGGTTAGATAATCTGCTTCTCCTAGGATCACGAGACCTCGCCATCCCAGCAGTTTGCTTATAAGTCAAACCTATTGGTACCTGTTTGATGTTTGCATATGACGCATTCCATAATCCAACGCAACGATTCAGTAAGCAGGTAGACTACCTGCCCTATGTCTGAATTGTTTTTATATAAACCCCGTTATCATCGACTCACGCTTGATGATAGAGAAGTGATTGC